>Ga0172375_10000860_pt1 | contig 49149 bp, 53 predicted proteins | sample LakKiv1m_FD_114537 | JGI IMG/M metagenome (GOLD analysis project Ga0172375, IMG submission 114537) | Freshwater microbial communities from Kabuno Bay, South-Kivu, Congo - kab_092012_11.1m | ecosystem: Environmental > Aquatic > Freshwater > Lake | place: Democratic Republic of the Congo... | reverse complement strand
AAGCCGGCCAAGGTCGCCATCGTTGCCTGCATGCGCAAGCTCGTGACCATCCTCAACGCCATCCTCAGGGACAAAAAACCATGGGCAACCGCTTGACCAACACGACGGTCGCTCAGGGTGAGGGGCCTCGTTTCGACGGCGACTGCCGCGCTGGTCGCGAGTATCGCGGGCATCGGCGGGGCGCTGCCGATCGTGCTGGCGGCGACGCAGGGTGTCGGCGCCACGCCCGAGCAGACGGCCTCGTGGGTCTCGGGCCTCGGCATCGCCACGGCAATCAGCACGCTGATCCTGAGCGTGCGCTACCGCATGCCGATCATCGCGGCCTGGTCGACGCCCGGCGCGGCGCTGATCGCCTCGACGGCGGGCGTGCCGAGCTTCGCGGCGGCGGTCGGCGCCTTCGTGGTGGCGGCGGCGCTGATCCTGCTGACGGCGGCGGTGCGGCCGCTCGGCCGGCTGATCGAGAGCATCCCGCCCAGCATCGCCGCGGCCATGCTGGCCGGCATCCTGCTGCGCCTCGTGATGGCCATGTTCGAGCACGTGCCGAGCTCACCGCTGCTGGTGCTGCCGCTGATCGCGCTGTTCCTGGTCGCGCGTGCCTTCCTGCCGGCGCTCGCCTCGCTGGTCGTGCTGGTGGCCGGCGGGCTGCTCGCCTGGTCGCTGGGCCTGGTGAAGCCGCTGCCGCCGCTCGGCCTGTCGACGCTCGCGATCACCATGCCGGCCTGGGATGTGGCGACTCTCGTGGGCCTTGGCGTGCCGCTCTATCTCGTGACCATGGCGTCGCAGAACCTGCCGGGCTTCGCCGTGCTGCGGGCCTCGGGCTACCGGCCGCCGGCCCAGCCGGTGCTTGCCGTCACGGGTGCGGCGTCGCTGGCCACGGCGTTTGTCGGGTCCCACACCTCGAACCTCGCGGCGATCTCGGCGGCGCTATGCACCGGTCCCGACGCGCATCCCGATCCGGCCAAACGCTGGATGGCCGGGCCGTTCTACGCCTTCTTCTGGAGCCTGTTCGCGTTGTTCGGCGCCTCGGTGGTCGGCGTGTTCGCCGCCTTGCCGCCGGCGCTGCTGGCGACCGTCGCCGGCACGGCGCTGCTGGGCTCGACGGCCGGCGCGCTGGGTGCGGCGCTGGCCGGCGACCAGGACCGGCTCGCGGCGGCCGGCACGCTGGCGGTCACCGTGTCGGGCGTGACGCTGATGGGCGTCGGCTCGGCCTTCTGGGGGCTCGTGTTCGGCTTGCTGATTCTCGGCATCGACCGCATGGTGAAGCGATAGGGAGGTGGCGATGAAGCGCTTCGTTGCAGCAGGCACGGTCGTCCTCGCACTCGGCCTCACACTCGGCCTGGCATCGGGGCCGGCCGCGGCGCAGGCGCCGGTCACGCCGTCGGCGCAGAACCCGGTGCGCGAGATCACCAAGATCGCCGGCGAGATCTACCGCTTCCGCAACAACAACCACTATTCGATCTTCGCGGTGACGACGGCCGGCATCATCGCGACCGACCCGATCAATGCGGCAGCCGCGACGTGGCTCAAGGGCGAGCTGGCGCGCAACTGGCCCAACCGGCCGGTCAGGTTCCTGGTCTACAGCCACGACCACGCCGACCACAGCTCGGGTGGCGAGGTCTTCGCCGACACCGCCACCGTCGTGGCGCACGAGAAGGCCAAGGAGGTCATCCTCGGCGAGAAGCGGCCGACCGCCGTGCCGCAGGTCACTTTCAGCGACCAGGCGACGATCGAGCTCGCCGACACGGTCATGGAACTGCACTATGTCGGGCGCAACCACTCCAACAACTCGGTGGTGATGCGCTTTCCGAAGGAGAAGGTCGTCTTTGCGGTCGACTTCATCCCGGTGAATGCCGTGTCGTTCCGCGACTTCCCGGACGCCTATATCGACGAGTGGATCGAGTCGCTGCGCCGCGTCGAGGCGATGGAGTTCGACATTCTGGCGCCCGGCCACGGGCCACTCGGCGACAAGGCGAGCGTGACGGCGTTCCGCGGCTACCTCGAAGACCTGCGCGCCCAGGTGCTGGCGGCGGCGCGCGCCGGCAAGTCGCTCGAGGAGACCAAGAAGAGCGTCGACCTCTCGAAGTACAAGGAGTGGGGCGGCTTCGAGCAGATGGGTCCGCTCAACATCGAGGGCATGTACCGCATGGTGCAGGCCAACCGCCGCGGCAACTAGCGGGCGGGGAAGCGCGCGGCGTAGGGCTCGGGCGGCAGCTCGAGGGCGCGGCACAGGAAGCCGATCGTGTGGTAGTAGCCCGCCAGCGCGATGACCTCGAGGATCTGCGCCTCGTCGAAGTGCGCGGCGAGCCTGTCCCAGGTCGCGTCGGCGATCGTGCGGCGGTCGACGAGGTCGTCGACCGCGGCGAGCAGGGCCCGCTCGTCGGCCGACCAGCAGGGAGCGTCGGCCGGGCCGTGCACCGTGGCCGCGACCCGTTCGGCGTCGAAGCCCACCTTGTCGGCGAAGAAGGCGATATGGACGCCCCATTCGTACTCGGCGCCGAGCCGCGCCGTGGTGCGGTCGATCACGATCTCGCGCTGGCGCAGCGACAAGGGGCCTTTGTCGAGCAGGCCTCCGGCGAACATCTTCTCGAAGACGCGGGGGCTCCGCGCCATGGTGCGGAACAGGACCAGGGGCGGCACGCCCTTGGGCATGATGCGGTCGAGGGCGGCGGCGATAGCGGGCGGATGGGGCGGTTCGGCGGGGGCGATGCGGGGCATGGGTTCATGCTACACTTTGCGTAGCATGATGCTACAGAAAATGTAGTAATACGATGTAATAGTTGGTGAGGGGAAATAGATGGTGAAGCGCGCCAATCCCAGAGCGGTGAGGGGCTCGACGACCGGCCGGCCGATCATGCGGCTGCTCGACCTGCTGGGCAGGCGCTGGACCTTGCGCATCGTCTGGGAGCTGCGCGAGGAGCCCCGGCGCTTCCGCGAGCTGCAGGACCGGATCGGCGCCAGCCCGACCATCGTCAACACGCGGCTCGCCGAGCTGCGCGAAGCGAAGCTGGTCGAGCTCGACGCCGACTCGGGCTATCGCCTGACGGCGCTGGGCAACGAATTGCTGCGGCTCTTCCTGCCGCTGCACGTCTGGTCGGAGAAGTGGGCGAAGGCTACTTGAGGAACGGATTGTCGGCGTTGCGGCCCTTGCGGCGCGGCGGGAACTGCTCGGCGAGGTAGTCGAGGATCTCGGCGCGCTCCTCGGCCTTGACCGGTACCATCTTGTGCCGCTCGAGCATCAGGTCGAAGGTCGAATCCCAGAGATCGCGCGTCAGTCCCTGCGCCTTGATCAGCGCCACGCCATGGCAGGCGGTGCAGCTATAGAACGTGACCTCGCGGCCCTTGCCGTCGGGCAGGTCGTCGACCGTGTCGTTGTGCGGCGGCGGTTTGCCCTTGTCGGGGTCCGCCACGGCGGCCGGGGCCGCCGGCGCGGCCCGCGGCGTGTAGGTCGGCTGGGGGCCGCGCAATTCACCGGCCCGATCGAGGCCAAGCAGGAGGAACGTCGCCGTCAGGGTGATGACGACGGCGTGCGAAATGTTGAGCTGGGTCAAGCGGCGACGAGCACCCGGATGCGGTTGATCGGGTTGCCGCCGTAACCCTGCGGGTTCCAGTTGCCGGCGACGAAGGGCTGCGTGACGCCCTTGCTGTCCGTGGCTTTGGCCCAGACCTCGAAGTAGCCGGCCGACGGCAGATCGAGCGACGCGGTGAAGCGCTGCCAGGCATACTTGTTCGGCGGCGCATCGACCTTGGCCGGCTTCCAGGTGACGCCGTAGTCGGTCGAGATGTCGACGGTCTTGACCTCGTTCTCGCCCGCCCAGGCATGGCCGCGCAGGTCGAGTTTCCTGGACGCGAGCTTGGCGCCATCGGCGGGGAAGCTGATGACGGCGCGCACCGGCATCGCCTCGAGGATCACCGTGTCCTTCGGATCGCCCTTGCTGCCGGGAACGATCGGGGTCTTGGCGAGGCGGTAGGAGAAGCCGCCCATGCCGGGGCCGTCGTGGATCTTGTCGCGCACCCAGATGCGGGTCAGCCACTTGGTCGAGGTCGAGCCGGCCCAGCCCGGCACGATCAGGCGCACCGGTCCGCCGTGGATCAGCGGCAGATCCTTGCCGTTCATCTTGAAGACGATCAGCGTGTGCGGCTCCATCGCCTTGGCGATCGGCACGCCGCGCGAGATCGACGGTTTGGTCGCGTCGCCGCTGAGGTGCGGGTCGGCGCCGTAGTGGCCGGTGTAGACCGCGCTCGGCTTGACGCCGGCCGCCTTGAGCACGTCGGCCAGCCGCACGCCGGTCCATTCGGCGCAGCCCGCGCCGCCGTTGGTCCACTGGTTGCCGCGCGCCTCGGGCGAGAAGAACGAGCGGCCGTTGCCGCCGCATTCCAGCATCATCTTGTAGGAGACGTTGGGGAAGCGGCTCATGAGATCGCCCAGGGCGATCTCCATGGGCTTCTCGACCTCGCCGTCGATCTTGATCTTCCACGCCTTGGCGTCGGCCGGCGCGTCGGGCACCAGGCCGTTGTTGCGGATGAAGAACCTGTCGATCGGCGTGACGTCGTCATCCGTCATCTCGGCCGGCGTCTCGGCGTTCAGCGGCTTGTCGCCCAGCACGATCAGCTTGGCCTTGCCGTCCATCTCGAGGAGCTTGGGGCCTTTTGCGGCCGAGGGGGCGGCGGGCGTGCCCTGCGCGAAGGCAACGCCGGCCGGGGCCAGCGATGCGCCGACGGTGGCAATTCCGACGCCCTTCAGCAGGTTGCGTCGCGATGATTTGATGGTTCCTGATTTCGGCATTTTTTCCTCCCGATTTGCACAAGCCGGTTCTTGTCAGATGGGCCCCTTAACGGTGCTCATGGCAGCACTCTGCCAAATGCCAGCGAAGCCGTAAGCGAGTGACGCGTAGCATATCAACACGACTCCTAGAATTCGAGTTTATCGCGGACGGCTTCGAGACCTGCCTTGGCGCAGGCATCGTCGGCGTCGCCGCCGGGCGCCCCGGAGACTCCGACTGCGCCGACCAGCGAGCCGCCTGCTTCAATGACCACGCCGCCACCGATGATCACGACGCCAGGCAAGTTGCGAATACCCGCTTGCATCGCACCCGGCTGGCTGATCGAGTGAAGCTCGGCCGTATTGGTGCGGAACGATATCGCCGTCCAAGCCTTGCCGGAAGCCGTCCCGATTGTGTGCGGGCCGGCGAAGCGATCGCGCAACATGATCTGGGTCACGCCGAAGCGGTCGACTACGGCGACCGCCACCTGGTATCCGCGCCGGCGGCAATCCGCGAGAACGGCGCGCGCCAGGTCGAGCGCGATGTCCGGACTGAGGGACTTGTAGGTGACAACGGCTTCCTGCGCGCGAACGGGCAGCGCGAACGGCACGAAGGCGACGAGGACCGCCAGAAGTTTCCGAACCGTCATCGTGTCGCTCCGCTGCTTGCGCCTTTCCGATTGCAGACGGCACGCGGCATGGATAAACCGGCGAACTCTCCGGAAGCCGTCAGGCAATCAGAAGGAACGGTCATGAAGGTGCGGGTTGCAACGGTAGCGATGTTCGTCGTTCTGTCGTCGGTCGGCACGGTGCAGGCACAAAGCGGAGATTCGGCCAAGGGCGAGCGGGTGTTCGGCCAGTGCAAGACCTGCCATACGGTCGACAAGGGCGGAAAGAACGGCGTCGGTCCGAACCTTGCCGGCGTATTCGGCCGCAAGGCGGGAGCCGTCGACGGTTTCAAGTTTTCCGAGGCCATGACGGGCTCCGGGATCGTCTGGGACGACAAGACCTTGGCCGAGTATCTCAAGGATCCCAAGGGCCGACTGCCGGGTAACAAGATGGCCTTTGTCGGCATCAAGCGGCAGGACCAGCTCGACGACCTGATCGCCTATCTGCAGAAGGCGACCCGGTAGCGCGGCGTCGCGCCTTTCCGGTCGTCGCCGGACCACAATAGATATCGACCAGCGTCGTCATCAATCGGCCGGCGGGCCCCGCTTTGACCCGGTAACGAACCTCGCGCGCCTGCCGCCGCGACGTGACGATTCCGGCGACGCGCAACCCGGAGAGGTGCTGGGAGAGCGCCGAGAGGCTGAGGCCGACGTGATCGGCAAGCTCACTCACGGACATCTCGCCGTCGCCCAGGTGACAAAGAATCAGCAATCTCTTCTTGTTGGCCAAGGCCTTGAGCAGCTTCGTGGCGGCATCGGCGCTCTTCGACAGCGCGGGTGGGACACGATGAGTTGATGGGCGTTGCCGCATGATGACAATTTAGGAGTTGCTAAATCTCCAATATGCTTTTTAGAATGGCCAGACAAGAAAAAAGCAAGAAAGGGCGCGCTGTTGTCGGCGGCCTATGGGGAGGACGAATGAAACTGCATCGGCACATTGTGGCCGTGGTGGTGTTGTCGTCAGTCGCAGGCTTGGCGCTGCCATCGGCGGCAGAAGCGCCGCTAAGCCTCGAAGGGGCGGCGGCACAGCAGCCTTGGCAGCGCTATCGCGATTGGACCAAGACGCATTGGGACAAGTACAATACACTTTCAAAGCATGACGTGACGCCTTCCCGAGGCACCGAAATCGAGATCAAGTCGGTAGACGGTGACGCGACCAAGGGCCAGCAACTCGCCTTCGATCGCAGCCGCGGCGGCGGTTGCCTCGCCTGCCATGTCATGGGGCCAAAGACCCAGGCGTTGCCCGGCAACGTCGGTGTCGACCTGTCGGAGATCGGCAGCGCTGGCCGCACCGACCAGTGGCTCTACAACTATGTATTCGATGCACGGGTCTTTAATCCCGAGACCGTGATGCCGCCCTGGGGCAAACACGGCTTCTACAACGATAGTGAGATTCGCGACATCGTGGCGTTTCTGAAGACGCTGAAGACTCCGGCAGTGTTCGTCGACAAGCTCAACGATCCCGAAAAGCGTCCGCAGCCGATCGAAGATCGCGATGGCCTCGACCCGTTCGTCAATCCGGCAGCAGAGCGCATAGAAGCCGGTGCCGCGCTGTTCAATCAGGCGGGCCCCGGTGGCAAGGCATGCATCACCTGCCATGCCACGCCGGCAACGACCTTCAAGCGCTGGGCAGTGGAGATGCCGAAGTGGGAGCCACGCCTCAAGAAAGTGCTGGGTGTGGAGGAATTTGTCACCCGCCACGCCAAAGCGACGACTGGCGCCGATTACCTGATGCAGTCGGCGGCCAACACCGACCTGTCGATCTACCTGCACAATCTCGCCAATGGCGAGGCTATCAAGGTCGATCTGTCGACACCCGACGCCAAGGCAGCCTACGAACGCGGCGTCGAGCTTTCCAAGGTCAAGATCGGCCAGTTCAACTTCTCCTGCGTCGATTGCCATCAGACCGGCGCCAACAAATGGTTGCGCGGCCAATGGCTTGGCGAGCCGCGCGGTCAGTTCGATCATTTCCCGCTGTGGCGGACCAGCCGCAACGAGGTGTGGGACATTCGCAAGCGCTTCGAATGGTGCAATGTCCAGGTCCGTGCCAACGAGCTGCCACCCGACGCTCCCGAGTACGGGGAACTGGAACTCTATCTGCGCAAAATGAACGAGGGGCTCAAGCTCGCGGCCCCCAATATCCGGCATTGAGCCAATACGAAGAGGAATTCCCATGACACACTCACGTTCTTCGACGCTCGGGCGGCGTGCCGCTCTTGCCCGGGCCGGTGGATACGGCCTTGCAGCCATTGCCGGTGTGCTGGCGGCGCGCGACGCTGCCGCCACCCCCGACAGCGCCCGCGACTGGCTTTCGGTTTTCGCCAAAGGCAGTCCGCAAAGCGGCAAAGTCTCGATCAAGGCGCCGGAAATTGCCGAGAACGGCAACGCCGTTCCAGTCACCGTCAGCGTCGAAAGCGAGATGACGGAGAAGTCCTACGTCAAGGCACTGCACGTTGCGGCCGACGGCAATCCCAATCCGGGCGTGGCGTCGTACAGCTTCACGCCGCTCGCGGGCAAGGCCGAGGTTCAACTGCGCGTGCGCCTGTCGCAGACGCAGAAACTGGTAGCGGTCGCGGAGATGAACGATGGCGCGCTGTTCGTCGTCAGTCGCGAGGTCAAAGTGACCATCGGCGGCTGCGGCGGCTGACGGAAAAGGAGAGAGCGATGTCTGAAGATATCAAACCGCGCGTCAGGGTCCAGACGAAGGCGAAGAAGGGCGAGTTGGTGGAGGTCAAGACCCTCGTCACCCATCCCATGGAGAGCGGCCAGCGCAAGAACGCCGACGGCAAGCTCATTCCGCGCCTGATCGTGAGTGCTTTCGACGCTACTTACAATGGCAAGCAGGTGATGAGCGCCAAACTCGAGCCCGCGGTCTCGACCAATCCGTACCTGTCGTTCTTCGTGCGGGTTGACGAGAGCGGCACGCTCAAGCTGACCTGGACCGACGACAACAAGCAGAGCTGGACCTCCGAGACCAAGATCGAGGTCGCCTGATCCATGGCCGTGCTCGGTCGCCGTGAACTGCTGCAGGTTGCAGCCGCGACGGCCGCCTTGGCTGGCGCCCGACCGGGTTCGGCGCAAGCGGCTCGCCCATCGCAGGACGATCTGCTGCGTTTCAAAGGGGTGGGGCAGCTCACCCTGCTGCATTTCACCGATCTGCACGCCCAGCTCGTGCCGCTCTACTTTCGCGAACCGTCGGCCAATGTCGGCGTCGGCGAGGCGCGCGGTCTGCCGCCCCACATCGTCGGCGAACGGCTCCTTGAAGCCTTCAAGGTCGGCCGCGGCACATACGACGCTTACGCGCTGGCGGCGGCCGATTTTCCGGAGCTGGCCAAGAGCCTCGGCCGTGTCGGCGGCCTCGATCGCATTGCCACTCTGGTCAAGGCGATCCGTGCGGAGCGGCCGGACCAGGTACTGTTGCTTGACGGTGGCGATACCTGGCAGGGCAGCTACACTTCGCTGCAGACCAAGGGTGCCGACATGGTGCGCGCCATGAACGCGCTCGGCGTCGAGGCGATGACCGGACACTGGGAGTTCACCTACGGCGCCAAGCGGGTCGAGGAACTCACGAAGCAGCTGCAATTCCCCTTCCTTGCCGGCAACGTCAAGGAAGCGACCTGGGGCGATCCGGTGTTCGAGGGCGCGACCGTCGTCGAACGCGCCGGGCTGCGGATCGGCCTGATCGGCCAGGCCTTTCCCTACACGCCGGTTGCCAATCCGAGGCACTTCATTCCGGACTGGTCGTTCGGCATCGAGGAGGAAAAGCTTGCCGAACGCGTGGCCAAGCTGCGCGCCGACGGCGTTGATCTGGTGGTGCTGCTCAGTCACAACGGCTTCGACGTCGATCGCAAGCTCGCGAGTCGCGTCAAGGGCATCGACGTCGTGCTGACCGGTCATACCCATGACGCCATTCCGGCTGCGGTGAAGGTCGGCGGCACCCTGCTCATCGCCTCGGGGAGTCACGGCAAATTCCTGTCGAGGCTCGACCTCGAGGTGAAGGACAAGCGTATAGCAAGCTATGCCTTCCGCCTGATCCCGGTGCTGGCCGATTCGATCCGTCCGGATCCCGATATGGCGACGATCGTCGCTGACATCCGCAAGCCGCATGAGGCGACGCTGTCACGCGTTCTGGGGCGTACCGAGTCGCTGCTCTATCGCCGCGGCAATTTCAACGGCACCTTCGACGATCTCATCTGTCAGGCTTTGCTGGCCGAGCGCGACGCCGAGATCGCGCTGTCGCCCGGGTTTCGCTGGGGGTCGACGCTGCTGCCGGGACAGGACATCACGACGGAGGACGTGTTCAACCAGACCGCGATCACCTATCCGGCGGCATACCGAAGCCGGATGACGGGTGCCTTCCTCAAGGAAATCCTCGAGGACGTGGCTGACAACCTGTTCAACCCGGATCCCTACTACCAGCAGGGTGGCGACATGGTGCGCGTGGGCGGGCTCGCTTATGCGCTCGATATCGGTCAGCCGATGGGCAGACGTATCTCAGAGATGACTCTGCTGCGCTCGGGCGAGAGGGTTGAAGCCGGCAAGGAATACACGGTGAGCGGCTGGGCTTCGGTCAACGAGGGCACGGAAGGTCCGCCGATCTACGATGTCGTAAGCAAATACGTCGATCGGACCAAGACGGTGCGGCTCGCGCCCAACCGGCACGTGAAGGTGCTGGGAGCGGATGCCGCCGGACTCGCGGAAGGGTGAGAGTATGAATACCGGACGGCGCGGATTTCTTGGACGCGGGTTGGCGGCAGGTGGCGCCGCCGCTTTGGTGGCGCAGCATCCCAAGATTGCCGCCGCCAGCGGCGGCCTCGACGGCAAGCCGCTGGAGGTGCCGGACTGGACGAAGATGCTGGGACCGGGTGTCACCGCCGCGCCTTACGGTTCGCCGTCCGAGTTCGAGAAGAATGTCGTGCGCCGCAACGTGCCATGGTTGACGGTCTCCGAGCAGGCGTCGATCAATTTTACGCCGCTGCATGAACTCGACGGCATCATCACGCCATCCGGCCTGTGCTTCGAGCGCCATCACGGCGGCGTGCCGGAGATCGAGCCCGACCTGCATCGCCTGGTGATCCACGGCATGGTGCGTCAGCCGCTGGTCTTTACCATGAGCGACCTGGTGCGGTTTCCCTCGGTGAGCCGCATTCACTTCCTCGAATGCCCCGCCAACGGAGGCATGGAATGGAAGGGCGCGCAGATGGCGGGCGTACAGTTCAGCCACGGCATGGTGCATTGCTGCGAGTGGACCGGCGTGCGGCTCTCGACACTGCTCGACGAGGCGGGCGTCGCCCAGGGCGCCAAGTGGCTGCTGGCCGAGGGCGCCGACGCTGCCGCCATGACACGGTCGATCCCGCTCGACAAGGCGCTCGATGACGTGGTCGTGGCGTACTCGCAGAACGGCGAGCGCATCCGACCGGAGCAAGGCTATCCGCTGCGCCTGATCGTGCCCGGCTGGGAGGGCAACGTGCAGGTGAAGTGGCTGCGCCGAATCAAGCTCGGTGAGCGACCGTGGCAGCACCGCGAAGAGACATCGAAGTACACCGACCTGATGCCTGACGGGAAAGCGCGCCAGTTCACCTTCGTGCAGGAAGCGAATTCCGTCATCACGGCGCCTTGCCCGGAGAAGCCGCTGAAGGTCAAGGGATCCCATGAGATCCGTGGCATAGCCTGGAGCGGACGCGGCAAGATCTCGCGCGTCGACGTCTCGCTCGACGGCGGCGCCAACTGGCAGTCGGCGGAGTTGCAGACGCCGGTACTGGACAAGTGCCTGACGCGCTTCCGGCTGCCGTGGCGTTGGCAGGGCGAGCCGGTGTTTCTGCAGTCGCGCGCCATCGACGAGACCGGCTACGTGCAACCCACCATCGAGCAGCTGCGTCGCGTCCGCGGGGTCAACTCTGTCTATCACAAGAACTCGATTCATACCTGGCGCGTCAACAAGGACGGCAGTGTCGACAATGTTCAGATTCTCTAGCTTCATTCTCGTCGCCGCCGGCCTGCTCACCGCTTCGATCGCGGCCGCGCAGCAGCGCGGCTATGGCATCGGCCACAAGATCACCGACGCCCAAATCGCACCATGGAACATCGATATCAGCGGTGAGGACGGCAAAGGGCTGCCGCCAGGCAAGGGGTCTGTCGCACAGGGCGAGAAGCTCTACGTCCAACAGTGCGCCGCCTGTCATGGCGAGTTTGGCGAGGGCAATGGACGCTGGCCGGAGCTGATGGGCGGGCAGGGTACGCTCCGGGAGGAGGATCCGCGCAAGACCATCGGCAGCTTCTGGCCATGGGCGCCGACCATCTTCGACTATGTGCGGCGGACCATGCCGTTTACTGCACCCCAATCGCTCGATAACAACGAAACATACGCCATTGTCGCGTATCTGCTGCACCTCAACGATCTGTTGCCGGCCGATGGGGTGCTCGATGCCAAGTCCCTGGCGGCCATCAAGATGCCCAACCGCGATGGCTTTATCGCGGGCGACCCGCGTCCCGATGTCAGGACCGAGCCCTGCATGAAAGACTGCAAGCGAGGACCGGTGAAGGTCACCTCCGATCTCGCCAAGTCGCTTGGCGTCACACCCACACAAAAGCCCAAGGACTGACCCATGCTTGCACGCGCTGCCTTTCTCGTTGCCCTCGTTGCGCTGGCGTTTCCGGCCCTGGCCGGCGACAAGGTTCACAAACTTGCGCTGCAGATCAGCGATGGTACGCCGGAAAAAATGACGGCAGTTCTGAATGTCGCGGGCAATGTCTCGCGCCTCTACTCGGACATGGGAGAAGAGGTCGAGATTCGTATCGTCGCCTTCAACGCCGGGCTCAACATGTTGCGGACCGACAAGTCGCCGGTGCTCGAGCGCCTGAAGTCGGTCTCCGAGAGCATGCCCAACGTGAAATTCGAGGCTTGCGGCAATACCCGCGACAACATGGCCAAAGCGGAGGGCAAGAAGCCTGAGGAGATTCCGCTCTTCTCGGAATCGAAGATCGTGAAGGCGGGCGTGGTATCCCTGATCGAACTCAGCGAAAAGGGTTGGACGATCGTGAGGCCTTAGGTTCCGGCCATTTCCTCAGCCATATTCCGACTGTTACGCACAACGCCGGGCGAGACAAAGGATTCGGCCTATGAACCGCAGACTGTTGATTTTGGGCGGCATCGGGATCTTGAGCGGAATTGCATATGTGGCCGACCGCAGAGTCGAGTTGCGACGAAGCTCGATACAGGCCCGGAAGACCGAGGATAGGCGCCCGACCCTGGTCTTCGTCGGACATGACCTCTGAGGCGGCTGCAAGATCTGGCGTGCCCAGTCCGAGCCTCTACTCCTCAAGTCTGACGCCTTCAGGAAACTCGATTATCTGGTCGTGCATCCGGCGGATGGGTCACTGATCCTCAAGGAAGAGAGCTGGCCCGCCGACTCGCACTGGATCCTGACGGAATTCATGATGAGCGACGAGGGCGCCCAGCGCGGAAGCGTAACCCCACGTTTTCTCTTGATCAGGGATGGAGGAATTATCTTCACTGCCACTGGCAATGTTGGCTGGAAGGAGAAGATGTGGCCGAAGATCATGGACGTGACGGGCACGTCGAACTCGTCGCCCGCGGGATGACGAGCGATAGTGGGGCCGCAGCCTTGGCGCAATCGCCCTTCATGATACTGCAGCGGCAATGATTGCCTAGGCCGCTCTGAAGGGCGACGAAGGGCAGAATGGACTGCGGACTCTCGCTTGTACCCGGATCGAGGCACGGTAGTTCTGGTTGGCCTATGAGACGGTGGTGGAAATGAGCAGCTCCTCCGAGCGAGCTTACAATCTCATCTCGATTGTCAAGTCGACGCAGAGGGCTCCCTGATCACTGTCTCTGTCGCGTCAGCCATCCGGACAGGACCAGCGCCGAAGCCGCCACGGCGACGACGATGGTCGCAAGCACGTTGATCTGCGGGTCGACGCCCAGCCGCACGCTGGAATAGACGCGCATCGGCAGGGTCTGGGACTGCGCGCCGGCGACGAACTGGGTCAGGATCAGGTCGTCCAACGACAATGTGAACGCGAGCAGCCAGCCCGAGCCCACGGCCGGGGCGATCAGCGGCAGGGTGATGGTGCGGAAGGTCACCCAAGGCGTGGCGCCGAGATCCATCGCCGCCTCCTCGAGGCTGCGGTCGAAGTCGCTGAGGCGTGCCTGCACGACGATGGCGACGAAGGCGATGGAGAAGGTCGTGTGGGCGACCGCGATGGTCAGGAAGCCGCGGTCCGGCCCGCCCAGCAGGCGCTCGGAACCCACGAACAGCAGCAGCATGGAGATGCCCATGACGACCTCGGGCATCACCATGGGCGCCACGACCAGGCTGCCGAACAGGGCGCGGCCGGGGAAGCGCCGCGCCCGAACCAGCGCATAGCCCGCGGCGAGGCCGATCGCCGCGGCAAGCGTCGCGCTCACGAAGGCGATACGCAGCGACAGCCAGGCGGCCTGCAGCATCGCCTCGTTGGCGAACAGCGCCTGCCACCACTTGAAGGAGAAGCCCGCCCAGACCGTGACGAGGCGCGACTCGTTGAACGAGTAGACGATCACCAGCGCGATCGGCAGGTAGAGGAAGGCGTAGCCGAACGCCAGGGCGGCGAAGGCGAAGCGGGCGCGGCCTCTCATTGCCGTTCCAGGCTCTTCGCCTGCTGGCGCTGGAAGATCGCGATGGGCGCGACCAGCAGGACGATCAGGCAGACCGCGACGGCCGAGGCGAGCGGCCAGTCGGCGTTGGTGAAGAACTCGTCCCACAGCACCTTGCCGATCATCAGCGTGTCGGTGCCGCCCAGCAGGTCGGGGATCACGAACTCGCCGACCGACGGGATGAACACCAGCAGGCAGCCGGCGACGATGCCGGGGAACGACAAGGGGAGCGTGACGGTGAGGAAGGCCTGCCACGGCCGCGCACCGAGATCGGAGGCGGCCTCGAGCAGGCTCATGTCGAGCTTCTCGAGGGTAGCGTAGAGCGGCAGCACCATGAAGGGCAGGTAGGCGTAGACGATGCCGAGATGGACCGCCCATTCGGTGCCGAGGATGGTGCCGGGATTCTCCGCAATGCCGGTCCAGCGCAGGAACTGGTCGATCGTGCCGTTGCTCGCGAGCAGTCCCATCCAGGCGTAGATGCGGATCAGGAACGAGGTCCAGAAGGGCAGCACGACCAGCATCAGCAGCAGCGGCCGCCGGTTCGGCGCGGCGCGCGCGATGGCGTAGGCCATGGGATAGCCGAGGAGCAGCGCGACCAGGGTCGAGGTCGCGGCGATGCGGATCGAGGACAGCCAGGCCGCGAGGTAGAGATCGTCGCTGAACAGCAGCGCGAAGTTCCTGAAGCTGAAGCCGAGGTCAACCGGCGGCACGGCGTCGGGATTGTTGGTGCCCAGCGCGATGACGAGGACCAGCAGGAAGGGCAGGGCGAAGAAGACGCCGAGCCAGAGGAACGGAATGCCGATGACGGCTCTCATGGGGCTCTCATGGCGCCAGCACGTGCTCGGCGTCGTCCGTCCAGCCCAGCCACACCGGCTGGCCGCGCCGGTGCGAGGGGTCGGGCGCGGCCGACACGGTCATCGCCTTGTCGCCGACGGCGATCCTCAGCAGCGACCGGTCGCCCTCGTAGGCCACGTCGACGATGTTGCCCTGGACGGCATGTACCGAGGCGGGACGATTGGCCGACAGGGCGATCTTCTCGGGCCGCAGCACGACCCAGCGCCCGTCGCGTTCGAAGATGTTGGCGATGCCGATGAAGTCGGCGACGAAGCGGGTGGCGGGACGCTCGTAGATCACGGGCGGCGTGCCGACCTGGACGATGCGGCCGGCGTCCATGACGGCGATGCGGGTCGCCATCGACATCGCCTCTTCCTGATCGTGCGTCACCATCACGAAGGTGAGGCCGAGCTCCTCCTGCAGGCGCACCATCTCGAAGCGCGTGCCCTCGCGCAGCTTGCGGTCCAGCGCGGCCAGCGGCTCGTCGAGCAGCAGCAGCTTCGGCCGCTTGACCAGCGCGCGGGCCAGAGCCACCCGCTGACGCTGGCCGCCCGAGAGCTGCGCGGGGCGGCGGCCGGCGAAGTCCGAGAGGTGGACCTGCTGCAGGATCTTCGCAACGCGGTCGGCGATCTCGGCCTTCGGCACGCCGTCGCGGCGCAGCCCGTAGGCCACGTTCGCGGCCACGTCCATGTGCGGGAAGAGCGCGTAGCTCTGGAACATCATGTTCACCGGCCGCGCATGGGGCGGCACGCCGACCATGTCCTGGCCGTCGATGAACAGGCGGCCGGAGTCGGGCGTCTCGAAGCCCGCCAGCATGCGCAGCAGGGTGGTCTTGCCGCAGCCCGAGCCGCCCAGCAGCGCGAACAGCTCGCCGCGCCGGATCTCGAGATCGACGCCGTCGACGGCGACGACGGAGCCGAAGCGCTTGGTGAGACCTTCGATCCTGACGATCGGACCGTTCAATTCAGCGGCCTGTCTTGACGGTGGTCCACAGCCGCGTGCGCTCGCGGAGCTGCTCGGCGTTGCCGGCGGTGATGGTGTAGAACTTCGCGCGCACGGATTCGGGCGGATAGATCAGCGGATTGCCTGAGATGTCCTTGGGCAGCAGCGCGAAGGCCGCCTTGTTGCCGTTGGCATAGCCCGTGAGCTCGCTCGAGGCGGCGGCGACCTTGGGTTCCAGCATGAAGTCGAGGAAGCGGTAGGCGTTCTCGACGTTGGGCGCATCCTTGGGGATGCCCGCGACGTCGATCCAGAGCAGCGAGCCTTCCTTGGGGATCGCATAGGCGATCTCGACCTTGTCCGCAGCCTTGGCGCCGCGATCGCGCGCCTGGAAGATGTCGCCCGAGAAGCCGAAGGCGAGGCAAATGTTCCCGCCGGCCAGCGCGTTGATGTACTCCGACGAATGGAACTTGCGCACGTAGGGGCGGATCGCCTTCACCACGTCGGCCGCCTTGGTGAGGTCGGCCATGTTCTTCGAATCGGGATCGAGGCCGAGATACTTCAGCGCCGCGGGCAGCACGTCGGTCGCGCTGTCGAGCAGCATGACGCCGCAATCCTGGAACTTCGAGACGACGGCCGGATCGAAGATCATGCGCAGCGAATCGACCGGCGCGTCCGGCATGCGCTTCCTGATCTGGGCCACGTTGTAGCCGATGCCCGTGGTGCCCCACATCCACGGCACGCCGTGCCGGTTCTGCGGATCGTACCTGGCGAGTGCCGCCATGATCTCGGGATCGAGGTTCTTCCAGTTCTTGAGCTTCGACCTGTCGAGCGGGAGGAAGATGTTGGCCTGGAGCTGGCGCACGAAGAAGGGCGAGGCGGTCGGCACCACGATGTCGTAGCCCGACCGGCCGGTGCGCAGCTTGGCGTCGAGGATCTCGTTGGAATCGTAGGTCGTGTAGTTGACCTTGACGCCCGTATCCTTGGTGAAGTCCTTGAGCTGGTCCTCGGCGATGTAGTCGGACCAGTTGTAGACGTTCACCTGCCCCTGCGCGAAAGCCGAGCCGGCCGTGAGGAAGAGCGAGGAAATCAGGGCGGGCAGACGCATCGGCAACTCCGGGCGGGATCAGACGCCAAGATACCTGTGCTGCAGGTCCTTGTCGCCCGCGAGGGCCGTGGATGAACCGGTCCAGACGACGCGGCCCTTCTCGACGATGTGATGACGGTCGGCCAGCGGCAGGAGCTGGGCGACATTCTTGTCGATCACCAGGATCGCCTGGCCCTCGCGCTTCAGCCGGCCGAGGCAATCCCAGATCTCCTGGCGGATCAGCGGCGCCAGCCCTTCGGTCGCGTCGTCGAGGATCAGGAGCTTGGGGTTGGTCATCAGCGCGCGGCCGATCGCCAGCATCTGCTGCTCGCCACCGGAGAGCTGGTTGCCCATGTTGCGCTGGCGCTCGGCGAGCCGCGGGAAGAACTCGTAGACGCGCTCGATCGACCACGGGCTCGGCCGGTTGGTGCGGTTGGCGCCGGCGGCGACCAGGTTCTCGCGCACCGAGAGGTTGGGGAAGATCTGGCGCCCCTCCGGCACGAGGCCGAGGCCCAGCCGCGCGATGCGGAAGGAGGGCAGTCCGTCGACCCGTTTTCCTTCGAACTCGACGGTGCCGCGACGTGCCGGCATCAGGCCCATGATGGCGTGCACGGTCGTGGTCTTGCCCATGCCGTTGCGGCCCATCAGGGTCACGACCTCGCCGGCATCGATGCCGAGCTCCATGCCGAACAGCGCCTGGCTGCCGCCGTAGAAGGCTTCGAGCTCGCGGACGCGCAGCATCATGCCACCTCGTCGCCGAGATAGGCCTGGCGCACGGCGGCGTCGGCGCGGATCTCGGCCGGCGTGCCGCTGGCGATGGCGCGGCCGTAGACCAGCACTGTGATGCGGTCGGCGAGCTGGAAGACGGCATCCATGTCGTGCTCGATCAGCAGCATGGCGCGGCGGCCCTTGAGGCCACGCAGGAAGCCGATCATGCGCTGGCTCTCCTCGACGCCCATGCCGGCCATCGGCTCGTCGAGCAGCAGCAGCTTGGGATCGCCGGCCAGCGCCATGGAGATCTCGAGCTGGCGCTGCTCGCCGTGGCTCAGCGCCGAGGCGAGCGTGCCGGCGCGGCTGCCGAGACCGACCTCATCGAGGCGCGCGCGCGCGGGGCCGCGCAGGCTCTCGTCGGAGCGCGCGTCGCGCAGGAAGCGGAAGGAGTGGCCGGCATGCGCCTGGACGGCCAGCGCCACGTTCTCGAGCGCCGTGAACTCGCGCAGCACCGAGGTGATCTGGAACGAGCGGGCGAGGCCGAGACGGACGCGCGCGTGGGTCTTGAGGCGGGTCACGTCCTGCCCGGCGAAGCGGATCGTGCCGGAATCGGGCGTCACATTGCCGGTGAGCTGGCCGACCAGCGTGGTCTTGCCGGCGCCGTTGGGGCCGATCAGCGCATGGATCTCGCCCGGCATGACCTCGATCGAGACCGTATCGGTGGCGACGAGGCCGCCATAGCGCTTGACGAGCCGGTCCGTGCTCAGCAGCGGCGCGGTCATGAGCGCCGCCCGAACAGCGAGTCGATGCCGCCCTTCGCGTAGAGCGCGATCAGCACCAGCATCGGGCCGAACACGATCTGCCAGTATTCGCCCCAGCCCTTGCGCCCGAGGTCGAGCAGCGGCGGCAGCGATTCCTCCAGCACGAAGAAGGCGATCGTGCCGTAGAGCGGGCCGAACAGCGTGCCCATGCCGCCCAGCACGACGATGACGATCAGGTCGCCCGACTTCACCCACGACATCATGGCGGGCGAGATGTAGGCGCCTTCGTTGGCGAGCAGGATGCCGGCCAAGCCGCCGAAGGCGCCGGAGATGGTGAAGGCGGCCAGCCGGTAGCGGAACACCGGGAAGCCCAGCGCCGTCATGCGCAGCTCGTTCGACTTGGCGCCGCGGATCACATAGCCGAAGCGGGAGTTGGCGAAGCGGCTGCAGAACCAAAGCGTGCCGCAGAGCAGCGCGAAGCAGAGCCAGTAGAACGAGGCCTTGTCGCGCAGGTCGATCAGGCCGGGGAAGCGGCTGCGGCTGATGTTCAGCCCGTCGTCGGCGCCGTAGGCCTCGAGGCCGCCGCCGACATAGTAGACGAGCTGCGCGAAGGCGAGCGTCGTCATGAGGAAGTAGAGGCCGCGCGTGCGGAGCGACAGCGCACCGACCAGCGCTGCCCACAGCGTCGCCGCCAGCAATGCGACCGGCCACTGAATCCAGCCGCTCGACATGCCGTGCGCGGAGAGGATGCCGACTGCATAGCCGCCGATGCCGAAGAACACGGCGTGACCGAAGCTCACCAGCCCGCCATAGCCAAGGATCATGTTGAGACTGACGGCGGCGATCGACCAGATCACGATCTTGGTGCCGATCGAGAGCAGGTAGCGCTGGTCGAGGGCCTGCGTCAGGAACGGCAGCACTGCGAGCAGGACCAGGATCAGCGCCGTCGCCAAGCCGCGCGGCGTGCGCAGAGCGGCCATCATGGCCCCACGCTCATGTTCGTTGTCCGAACAAGCCGGTCGGCCGCCACACGAGAACGCCGGCCATCACGACATAGACCAGGACCTGCGAGATCGCGGGCGCGGCGGTCGAGGCGGCGGCATTGCTCATGAAGGTCTTGAGCAGGTCGGGCAGGAAGGCGCGGCCGACGATGTCGATCTGGCCCACCACCATGGCGGCGATGAAGGCGCCCTTGATCGAGCCGATGCCGCCGATGACGATGATGACGAAGGCGAGGATCAGGATGTCGTCGCCCATGCCGATCTTCACCGAGGTGATCGGCGCGGCCATCAGGCCGGCAAGGCCTGCAAACACCGCGCCGAGACCGAACACCAGGCTGAACAGCAGCTCGATGTTGACGCCGAGCGCGCCGATCATGCGGCGGTTGGAGGCGCCGGCGCGGATCAGCATGCCGACCCGCGTGCGGGCGACCAGCCAGGCGAGCAGGATGGCGACGGCGCCGCCGACCACGATGATGGCGAAGCGGTAGGCGGGGTAGGGCACGCCGGGCAGGATCTCGACCGTGCGATTGAGGAAGGCGGGGACGGCGATGCTCTTGCCGCCCGGTCCCCAGATCACGCGCACCAGCTCGTTGAAGAACAGGATCAGGCCGAAGGTCGCCAGTACCTGGTCGAGATGGTCGCGGGCGTAGAGCCGCCGCATGACCGCGGCCTCGACGGCGACGCCCAGCAGGAAGATGGCGGGCAGGGCCAGGATCGCGCCCAGCACGAACGAGTCGGTCCAGCCGATCAGCGTCCAGGCGATGTAGGCGCCCATCATGTAGAGCGAGCCGTGCGCCAGGTTGACGAGATCCATGATGCCGAAGGTCAAGGTCAGGCCGGCGGCAAGCAGGAACATCAGCAGGCCGAGCTGCACGCCGTTCAGCACCTGGAGCAGCAGATAGTCCATTCCCGACCTTCAAACGAAACGGGAGCGCGTCGCCGCGCTCCCGTCCACAAGCACTCTCCCGGACGTCACTTCATCGGGCAGTTGGCGGCGTACGGATCGACCGCCGCCGTCACCGCCGTCGCGACGGTCTTCAGCGTCAGCATGCCGGACGCATCCTTCACCGTGTCCTGGATGTAGAAGTTCTGGATCGGGAAGTTGTTGTTGCCGAACTTGAAGTCGCCACGCACGGACTTGAAGTTGGCCTTCTTCATCTCGGCCCGGACCTTGTCCTTGTTCGCGAGGTCGCCTTTCAGCGCCTCGGCAGCCGAGGCGATCAGCATGATCGCGTCGTAGCTCTGGGCGCCGTAGAACGACGGGTAGACGCCGTGCTTCTTCTTGAAGTCGGCGACGTACTTCTTGTTGGCGTCGTTCGGCAGGTCGTTGACCCACTCCTGGGCGCCGAGGATGCCGAGCGCCAGGTCCTTCTGCTGCGGCAACGTGATCGCGTCGATCGAGAACACCTGGTAGAGCGGGACCTGTCCCTTGAGGCCCGACTGCACGTATTGCGTCAGGAACTGCACGCCGTGCGCGCCCGGGTAGAAGATGAAGATGCCTTCGGGCTTGGCGGCGCGGATCTTCGCGAGTTCGGCCGAGAAGTCGAGCTGGTCGGGCCACTTGGTGTAGTCCTCGCCCTTGATCTCGCCTTTGAAGGTGCGCTTGACGCCCGCCATCATGTCCTTGCCGGCGGCATAGTTGGGGGCCATCAGGTAGAGGCTCTTGACGCCCTTCTTCTGCAGGTACTCGCCCATCGCCATCGGCGTCTGGTCGTTGTTCCACGAGGTCGAGAAGAAGTTCTTGTTGCAGAGCTGGCCCGCGATCTGCGACGGCCCGGCATTGGCCGAAACCAGGATCGTGTCGCCCTCGTCGGTGACGGCCTTGAGCGAGGCGAGCAGCACGTTCGACCAGATGTAGCCCGTGACGAAGTTCACCTTGTCCTGCTGGACGAGCTTCTCCGACTTCTGCTTGCCGACATCCGGCTTGAACGTGTCGTCCTCGTAGACGATCTCGAAGGGCCGGCCGCCCATCTTGCCGCCGAGATGCTCTTTGGCGAGCTCGGCCGAGCGGCGCATGTCCTCGCCGATCGCCGCCTGCGGACCGGAGAAGGTGCTGATGAAGCCGATCTTGATCGGCGTCTGCGCCATGGCGGGCAGGCCGAAAGCTGCCGCCAGAATTGTTGTGGTACCAAACAATTTCATTTTCATGATTTGCCTCCCTGAAACGTCCCCGTCATTTCGTTGGGACCCTATACAAGCCGAAATCCCTCAGCCGCGCAATTTGAACCGCTGGATCTTGCCGGTCGCCGTCTTGGGCAGCTCGGGCACGTACTCGACCCAGCGCGGGTACTTGTAGGGCGCCAGTGTCTTCTTGCAGAGCGCCATCAGCTCCTCGGTGAGGGCGCCGCCGCCGCCGCCGGGCTGCTTCAGGACCACGATCGCCTTGGGCTTGATCAGCGCCTGGTCGTCGGCATGGCCGACCACCGCGGCCTCGAGCACGGCGGGATGGCCGATCAGGCAGCTCTCGATCTCGACCGGCGAGCACCAGATGCCGCCCACCTTCAGCATGTCGTCGCTGCGGCCTTCGTAGATGAAGTAGCCGTCGGCATCCTCGCGATAGGTGTCGCCGGTGTTCAGCCAGCCCTTCACCATCGTCTCGGCGGTCTTTTCCGGCTTGTTCCAGTAGTACCCGGCGGCGGACTCGGCCCGGATCCACAGCCTGCCGCTCTCGCCCCGGGGTACAGCGTCGCCGTTCTCGTCGAGGATGCGGACCTCGTAGCCCGGCACCGGCCGACCGCTGGTGCCCGGCTTGTGGGCAGCAAGACTGTTGCCGACGAAGATGTGCAGGGCCTCGGTCGAGCCGATGCCGTCGAGGATCGTCGTGCCGGTCTTCTCCTTCCAGCGCCGGAACAGGTCGGCGGGCAGCGCTTCGCCGGCGGAAACGCAGGCGCGCACCGACGAGAAATCGCGCGGGCCCTTCTCCAGTGCCGCGAGTTGGGCGGCGTAGAGCGTCGGCACGCCGTAGTACAGCGTCGGCCGGAATTTCTCGATGTTCTCGAAGGTCGTGTCCGGCGTCGGCCGCCGGTCGTCGAGCACGGCCGTGCCGCCGGTCCACAGCGGGAAGGTCATGCCGTTGCCGAGGCCGTAGGCGAAGAAGAGTTTGGCGGCGGAGTAGCTGACATCGCGCTCGGTGACACCCAGCACGCGCACGCCGTAGAGCTCGCTGGTGACCACCATGTCGCGCTGGGCATGGACGGCGCCCTTGGGCCGTCCGGTCGAGCCCGAGGAATAGAGCCAGAAGCAGTCGTCGGTCGGCGCGGCAAGCTGCGGCTCGAGCTCGTCGGAGGCCTTCGCCATCTCGGCCAGGAACGCATCCACAGTCAGCGCCGAGACCTGCACCCGCTTGAGGGCCGGTTCCACCTCGCCGGCGAACTCCGTCGAGTAGACCGCCAGCCCGCAACCCGAATCGTCGAACATGTAGGCATAGTCGTCGGCGCGCAGCAGCGTGTTGGGCGGCACCGGCACGATGCCGGCCTTGATGGCGCCCCAGAAGAGATAGAAGAACGCCGGACAGTCCTTCACCACCATCATCAGCCGGTCGCCGGGCTTCAGACCGGCGGCGAGCAGCGCATTGCCCGTCCGGTTCACGCGCTCCGCCAACTCGGCGTAAGTGACGGTCTCCGACGCGGTGCGGATCGCCGCCTTTGCGCCGCGGCCCTCGGCGAGGTGCCGGTCGATGAACGGCGCGGCGACGTTGAAGCGAGCCGGGAGGCGGACTTGATGGTTCGCCGAAAAGGAAATTCCTGACGGAAGTGTCATGATTCGAGTCCACAGTGGGGACGGTCGAACAATGGCATGAAACACAACGATGATGCGAACTTGTCGGTGTCGACGCTACGGGGGGCAACGATAGCAGTCTCGACCATGGCGTTTCCCATTTGCGTAATTTCGTACTGAAATACTTATTTGCTCTCATCGCCGCAAGCTCATTCTGTCCGCGCGGAAGACGGGCCGCCCAAGACTCGAACGCCGTTCGTATGTAGACGACGGCACGTCGATGCCGCGATGCTTGGCCCGCGACGATCGCCCCTGTAGCGTCGAGCGGGCGCCGGCAGGTGCTGCGGGGGGATCGAAGACATGAACGTTGGGCGCTGGGCGCCGGGCCTGGCGATGCTGCGCACGTACAAGGCATCGTTCCTGCCGCACGACCTGTCGGCCGGGCTGACGCTGGGGGCGGTACTGGTTCCGGTCGGCCTTGCCTATGGCGAGATGGCCGGCATGCCGCTCGCCGGACTCTACGGCAGCATGCTGCCGCTGCTCGCCTATGCCCTGTTCGGCAGCTCGCGCCAGCTCGTGGTCGGGCCCGATACCGCCATGTCGGCCATCGTCGCCGTGATCGTGGTGCCGCTGGCGCTGGGCGATCCGGTGCGGCTCGCATTCCTGGTCGCCGCGCTTGGCATCATGGTCGGTGTCCTCTGCGTTGCGGGCGGTCTGCTGCGGCTGGGGTTCGTGGCCGACCTGCTCTCCAAGCCGGTGATCGTGGGCTTCATGCACGGGCTCGCGCTGGTCATCGCCATCGCCCAGGTGCCGAAGGTGCTGGGCATCAAGGTGGGCGGCGAGACCACGCTCGACCAGATCGAGGCGCTCCTGCCGCGGCTCGGCGACACCAATCCCGTCTCGCTGGCGTTCGGCGCCGCGACGTTCGTCCTGGTCCTGTTCTGCCGCCGCTTCGTGAAGCGCGTGCCGGGCGCCGTGGTGGCGCTGGTCGTCTCGGGCCTTGTCGTGGCCGTGGTCGGCGCCGACCGGCTGGGCATTGCCGTGGTCGGCCGCATCCCGACGGGCCTTCCGGGTCTTGCGGCGCCGCTGCTGTCGCTCGACGATTTCGACCTGCTGCTGCCGGTGGCGCTGATGACGGCGCTGCTCTCCTTCTCCGACACGATGATCACCGCCCGCGCCTTTGCCGCGCGCAACGGCTACCGCATCGACGCCAACCAGGAGCTGATCGCCATCGGTGCGGCCAACTTCGCCGCGGGCGTGAGCCAGGGACTGCCGATCAGCGCCAGCGATACCCGAACCGCCGTCGTCGAAGCCTCGGGCGGCCGCACGCAGATGGCCTGCGTCATCGCCGCCGCCGTCGTGGCCGGCGTCATGCTCTGGCTGGCAGGGCTTCTCTATTACCTGCCGTCGGCCGTGCTGGGCGGCATTCTCATGGCCTCGGCCTGGACGCTCTGCGAGTTCGGCGAGTTCGGTCGCCTCTGGCGTTTCCGCGGCATCAGCCTCGCCGCTGCGCTCGTGACCCTGGTAGGCGTCGTCGTGCTCGGCGTCATGGAAGGCATCCTGATCGGTGTCGTCTTCTCGCTGATGCTGCTGCTGAAGGCGCTCGCCTTTCCGCCCGACGCCGTGCTCGGCCGCACGCCGGACGGCAACTGGCACGACACCGCCCATCGTGCCGATGCCGAGGTGCAGGCCGGGCTGGTGGTCTATCGCTTCTCCGCGCCGCTGTTCTTCGCCAACTGCAACGTCTTCCGCGAGCGTATCGAGGCGCTGGTGGCAAAGACGCCCGGCACGAAGGCCGTGGTGGTCGATGGCGGCGCCATCCACGACGTCGAGCTGACGGCGATCGACATGCTGGTCGAGCTGGATCGCGAGCTCGGCGAGCGTGGCGTACGCCTGCTGTTCGGCAACCTGCGCACCCGTGTGAAGCGCGACATCCTGCGCGGCCTGCCGCCGCTGCCGCAAGGCGACGAAATCGTCTTCCCGAGCGTCGCCGAGGCGGCGGCCGAAGCATCCAGGTAGCGGTAGCATTCTTCGGCGAAAGCCTGTGATCGAGGTGGTTTGTCGATCATGGGCTATTCACCTATAGTTGCATGACAAGGCGTCTCACAATCTGGTGCATGAAACGCTCTGTGCTGGCTGGCGCGATCTTCTTCGATTCCGGAGGGCCAGAATGCATTACTCCGACGGATACCTTCGGGAAGTTCTACCGCCCGAAAATCCACCGGCTGCCTACGTTCCTCCGGACGTCGAGGCGGAAATTCGCGCGCGACGCGATAGACCGGGGGACGAAGACCGGAACTTGGTGGAGCGCAGTACGCGCTGGACCTACACGATGTTCCACGAGCTGAGCCTCGGTCAGATCGAATTCGAGAATGAATTGGTATGGCATCTGATGAGGCAAAGGTCCGAGCATGTGACCGTCGGCCTGTACGACCGCGACACCGAGCAAGATGGGTTCGGCCTTGCGATCCTCGTCTCCAGGTCCAAGAGACCGCCGTTTGAGCAGGTCGGCAACATCCGGTTCACCAGGCTGGAGCGCAGCTTTCCGCTGGTGCTTCGTCAAGTGGCGTTCGACGAACATGCGCCGCCGCATCCGCAGGGGGCAACCGGCGCGGCATGGGTTCGAGATAACAGGAGTACAGATGCGGGTGTGCTGACTGCCGGGCACGCCGTGCCAGGTATCCGGCCGGGTGTAGCGGTGCCGATCGCGAACGGTGCGTCGGGGGTCCTGATTCGCTCAGCCTACCCGATCATCGATGCTGCCTTCGTCGGCGTTCCGGGCATGCCGGCAGGCCTCGCGCCAATGCCGGTCATGAGATTTCCGGCGGCCGGCCAAAGCGCGATCGTCGAGCTTCGAACGGGGCCGGTGCGGCGTACGGTGGTCGCCGCCGTGGATTCGCTGGGCGCCGTCCACATTCGGGCCTTCAGAATCTCCTTCTATACGGACGCGCCGTGCTCACCGGGCGACTCAGGCGCGCTCGTGCGGTCGCCACAGGACGAGGCAATGGGAATCTACAGTGGAAGTCTTGCGGCACCTGCCGCGCCTGGCGGCATTGCCGGTTTCAGCCAGAACTTCGAGCAAGCGACCTACGCATTGGATGTCACCGCCTATCGATAGGGAGAGAGCATTGGCCAAGCGAAGCACCGACTGGAAAGCCTCGATCTTCGTGCCGGGCAACGAGGCCATGCCGTCGCCGGCACAGGACGACGGCGTGAAACTGCACAGCCTGGGGTCACGCCTGTTCGGGCGGGTCGAAACGGCCGACCCCGAATCGATGAAGGATCAATGGCAGAAGACCATAGACCTTCTGATGGGCCTGAGTTCCTCGCTCAGTCAGAAGAACAAGGAGTGGACCGTCGAGGAAGTCGAAGTTGGCCTGACGTTGAGCGCCAAGGGCGAGTTGCTGTTCATCGCCGAAGCGGGCGCCGAAGCCAGCGTCAAGATAAAGCTGGTGAAGAAGTAGCGCTCCATCCGGCGTCGCCGGGTTCCAGGCGGCGGCCGAAGCGCTGCGGCCGCCGTCGCTTTCCTGAGGGCGGCTACTCCGCCGCCTGCGCCGTCGACAGCGCCGCCAGCACCTTCGGCGGCGACATCGGCAGGCTGTAGAAGCGCCGGCCGAGCGCGTTGTAGACGGCGTTCGACACCGCCGCGAGCGGCGGCACCAGCGGCACCTCGCCGACGCCGCGCACGCCCTGCGGATGCTTGGGGTTCGGCACCTCGATGATCACCGAATCGAGCATCGGCAGGTCGGAGCTGACCGGCATGCGGTAGTCGAGGAAGCTCGGGTTATCGAGCTTGCCGTTCTTGTCATAGATGTATTCCTCGCTGAGCGCCCAGCCGATGCCCTGGGCGACGCCGCCCTGCATCTGGCCCTCGACGTAGCTCGGATGGATGGCGCGGCCGACGTCCTGGAAGGACGTGTAGCGCAGCACGCGCACGATGCCGAGGCCGGTGTCGACCTCGACGTCGCAGATGTGCGTGGCGAAGCCGCCCTCGGCGCCGGTCGTGTTGAGCTGCTGGCCGGCTCCGATCGGGCCGCCGGTGGCGCTGGCCTGGGCGGCGAGTTGGGCCAGGGTCAGCGGCTCGAACTTGCCGGCATTGTCGCCGGCCGGCCGGGCCTCGCCGTTCTCCCAGACGACCGCGTCGGGATCGATCTTCCAGATCTTGGCGGCGCGTTCCTTGAGCTGGCCGATCACGCGCTCGGTCGATTGCGTGACGACCATGGCCGAGGCGTAGGTGACGCGGCTGCCGCCCGTCAGGTTGCTGAAGCCGATGACGCTGGTGTCGCCGATCAGCACCGAGACCTTCCTATAGTCGATGCCCAGCAGCTCGGCCGTGATGTTGGCGGTCGAGGCGCGGCTGCCGCCGATGTCGGGGTGGCCGGTGATCACCACCACCGTGCCGTCCTCGGCGATGTTGACCTGTGCGCTCGACTCGCCGCCGGCGTTGAACCAGAAGCCGGAGGCGACGCCGCGCCCATAGAGCAGGCCGTTCTTGCCCTTGGCCACGGGCGCCTTGTAGTGCGGATGCGCGATCGCCTGCTCGATCGTTTCGACGAAGCCGATGCGCGGATAGACCGGTCCATGCGCAGCCTTCGTCCCTTGCTTGGCCGCATTCTTGAGACGGAACTGCAGCGGATCCATCTTCAGCGCCTCGGCCACCTCGTCCATGACGCATTCGACGGCATAGGCGCCGATCGGCGCGCCGGGCGCGCGGTAGGCCGCGACCTTGGAGCGGTTGCTGACGACGTCGTAGCCGACCGACAGCACGTTGGGGATGTCGTAGGGCGAGAACGAGCAGCCCGCCGCGCCGCGGATCGGCGAGCCGGGCAGGGCGCCCGCCTGCAGGCAGTAGGTGCCCTGGGCGGCGACGATCCTGCCGTCCTTGGTCGCGCCGATCTTGACCTTGCTGTAGGAGCCCGAGGTCGGGCCCGAGGCATGGAACACCTCGGTGCGGGTCATCACCATCTTCACCGGTCGGCCGGACTTCTTCGCCAGCATCAGGGCCAGCGGCTCGAGGTAGATGATGGTCTTGCCGCCGAAGCCGCCGCCGATCTCAGCCGGGATGGCGCGGATGTCGTTCTGCGGGACGCCCGTCAGGTAGGCGCACATCGCGCGGACCATGAACTGGCCCTGGCTCGAGCTCCAGATCGTGGCCTTGCCGTCGGCCGTGACGCTGACCAGGCAGGCGTGCGGCTCGATGTAGCCCTGGTGCACCGGCTTGGTGCGGAAGGAGCGTTCGACCACCACGTCGGCCTTGGCGAAGCCCGCCTCGACGTCGCCCAGCTTGTGCTCGAGCCGGCCGGCGATGTTGGACGGCTTGCCGTCGAACTTGATGAAGTCGTGCAGGATCGGCGCGTCGGGCTTCATCGCCTCCTCGACGTCGATCACGAAGGGCAGGATTTCGTAGTCCACCTTGATGAGGGCGCAGGCCTCGGCCGCGATCTTCTCCGACGTCGCCGCCACGGCCGCCACTGGATGGCCCGCGAACAGCGCCTTCTCGCGCGCCATGACGTTGCGGCACATCCAGCGCATGTCCTGGATGCCCAGCATCACCGACTTGTCGAGCGGAAAGTCGACGATGTCCTTCGCCGTCACGACCGCCTTCACGCCGGGAAGCTTCTCCGCCTTCGACGTGTCGATCGACCTGATGCGCGCGTGCGGATGGGGGCTGCGCAGCACCTTGCCCCAGATCATGCCGGGCATGGTGGTGTCGGCGGCATAGGCCGCGCGGCCGGTCACCTTGTCGGCGCCGTCGGGACGGATCGTGCGCTGGCCGATCCACTTGTTGTCGTTCGCCGGGTTGCTGTCCTGGGTGCTCATCGTGCTGCTCCCCTCATGTCGGCGGCGGTTTCCATCACCGCGCGGATGATCTTGTCGTAGCCGGTGCAGCGGCAGAGGTTGCCGGCCAGCCAGAAGCGGACCTCGTGCTCGGTCGGGTCGGGGTTGCGCTCGAGCAGCGCCTTGGCCGCCATCAGAACGCCCGGCGTGCAGATGCCGCACTGCAGCGCCGCCATCTCGAGGAACTTCTGCTGCAGCGGGTGCAAGTGGTCGCCCTCGGCCATGCCCTCGATGGTGCCGATCTGCTGGCCCTCGGCCTCGGCCGCCAGCATCAGGCAGGAGCAGACGATGCGGCCGTTCACCGTGACGGTGCAGGCGCCGCAGTCGCCCGAGCCGCAGCCTTCCTTGCTGCCGGTCAGCCCGAGCGGCCCGCGCAGCACGTCGAGCAGGCTCTGGTCGGCGTCGCACAGGAACTCCTGCGGCTCGCCGTTGATGGTGGTGGAGACGTGGAGCTTGGCCATGACGTTATTTTCTCCCCGCGCGTTCGGCGGCAATGGCGGTGGTGCGCCTGAGCAGCACGCCCGCGACCTGGGTGCGATAGGCGATGGTGCCGCGCTTGTCGTCGATCGGACGGCAGGCGGCGCTGCAGGCCTTGGCGGCCTTGTCCAGCGCGGCATCGTCCAGTTTCGAGCCGATCAGCGCCTTGGCCGCGTCCTCGACCAGCAGCACGGTCGGCGCGACGGCGCCGAGGCCGACGCGGGCCGCCGTGCACACGCCCTTTTCGATGGTGAGGCTGACGCCGCAGCCGACCACGGCGATGTCCATCTCGGTGCGCGGGATCATGCGCAGGTAGGCGTCGCCCGAGCCCTTGGGCCTGGGCGGCAGGGTGAAGCTCACCACGATCTCGCCCGGCTCGAGGTTCAGCCGGCCCGGACCCTTCGGCACCTTCTCGACCGGCAGCTCGCGCCTGCCCTTCGGCCCCTGGATGGTCACGACCGCCGCGGCCGCGACCATGGCCGGCACGCTGTCGCCGGCCGGCGAGCCGTTGCACAAATTGCCGCCCGGCGTGGCGCGGCCCTGGATCTGGGTCGAGCCGATCAGGTTCGCCGCCTCGACGACGCCCGGCCACGCCTTCCTGAGCTTGGCATGGTCGCGCAGCACCGCGCCCGCCACGGCCGCGCCGATTCGGAAGCCGCCGTCCTTCGTCTCCGCGATGGCGGTCATCTCCGGGATCTTCTTGATGTCGACGATGGTGCCGGGCCTGGCGATCCCGGCGCGCATCTGCACCAGCAGATCGGTGCCGCCGGCCAGGATTCGCCCCTTGCCCGCGGCGGCGGCGAAGGCGCGCACCGCTTCGTCGAGCGTTGTCGGCGCCAGGTACTGGATGTCCGTCATGATGGCTGTCGATGTCCTTTCATCCCGCGAATTCATTGCATTAAAGCGTAGGCCGGGAAGTTGTCAGACAGCAAGCCGCATCTCGATCCGACTGGCGATCCGACTGGCGGTCCGGGCGACTGCAGCGCGAGAGGCTGGCCGCGGCCCGGCGATGCTGGCAATGTTCCCGCCGAACGGAGGGCATCATGTCGGAAGCACGAAAGAAGGTTGCGCAGAGGCTCGAGGAGCGGCTGGCCCGCCTGGAAGCGCTCATTCACGAGAGGGAGCCGCGCTGGCACCTGTTCCATCTGCACAACGCCGTCGACAAGCTCGCGGACAACCATCTCGAGGCCGACCTGCATCTCGACGCCTTCGACCGCCACGAGCTCGGCCGCGAATTCCCCGAGATCGAGGCCGACCACGTGCCGACCGCCGACGAGATCCGCACCCGCTTCGACATGGTGGCGGGCGGCCTGCTCTGACGGCGCCGCCGCGCCCCCCCCGTAGCGCCCCTTAGAGCTTCGCGCCGGAGGCCTTCACCGGCGCCTGGAAGGTCTTCACCTGGTCGGCGACGAAGGCGGTGAACTCGGCCGTCGACATCGGCTTGGTCACGAACCCGAGGTCGCCCAGCCGTTCGACGATCTTCGGATCGGCCAGCACCTCGCTCATCGCCTTGTGCAGCCGGGCCTGCGCGCCCGCCGGGAAGCTTGCCGGCGCGGAGAGGCCGACGAAATTCTCGGCCACCAGCTTCGGATAGCCGAGCTCCGTCACCAGCGGCACGTCGGGCGCGCTCGGCGCCTTCTGCGTCGAGGTCAGCGCCAGCATGCGCAGCTTGCCGTCCTTGGCGAGCGGCAGCACCTCGGTCAGCGTCACCACCGCGAAGTCGAGCTGGCCCGCCATCATGTCCTGGAACATGGGCGCCGCGCCGCGATAGCCGATATGCTCCATGCTGAGCCCCAGCTCGGCCTTGAACATCTCGCCGATGATGTGGCCGATCGAGCCCTGGCCGCCCGAGCCGAACGGCACCGGCTTGCCCTGTGCCTTGATCCAGGCGATCAGCTCCTTCATGTCCTTCGCCGGCACCGCCGGCCGCACCACGAAGGCGTTGGCCACCGAGCCGATGTAGAAGACGTGCACGAAATCCTTCAGCGGATCGTAGGGCGGCTTGTCGAACAGGTAGGGCGCGATCGAGATCGGCGCGGAGTTCGACAGCATCAGCGTGTGGTCGTCCCTGGCCGCCAGCACGGCGTTGGCGCCGATGGTCGTGCCGCCGCCCGGCTTGTTGTCGATCACCACCGACTGGCCGAGCTTCTCCGACAATGGCGCCGAGATCACGCGCGCCGCGGCATCCGAGGCGCCGCCCGGCGGGAAGGTGACGACGATCTTCACCGGACGTGCCGGCCATTGCTGCGCCGAGGCGGCGCCGCCCAGGGCGAGCAGGGCGGGCCATCTCAGGATTGTGCGGCGTGCGATCATGTCTTTCCCCGTATGAGGCTGTTCATGCCGCGAGGGCAAGCAATCGCCGTGCCCGATGTCAGGGGCGTCAGGCGCCGCCACGGAAAAGTGAGAAGCCCCAGGGCGTCATCTTGAGCGGCAGGTGATAGTGCTGCGCCAGGTCGGCGATGCCGAAGCGGTAGGGCACGGTCTCGAGGAAGGCCGGCGAGGGGAGGACCGTGCCGCGGCCGCGGTACCACGCGCCGATGTGGAACACCGCCTCGTAGATCCCCGTCTCCGTCAGCCCCTCGCCGCGCACCGTGGGATGGTCGAACGCGCCCGAGGCGCCGACTGCGCCCGATGCCAGCAGCCCGCCGTCGGGGCCGCGGAGCTCGACGCGGAGCCCCGCGGCGGCAATGCCGTTCGCGACGTCGAAGACGTGGATGGAGATGCCGCCCGCTGTCATCGCCTCACCTCATCGGCAGCGGATACATCAGCCCGCCCTTGGTCCACAGCGCGTTGGTGCCGCGCTCGAGCTTGAACATCGAGCGCGCGCCCAGATTGCGCTCGAAGCTCTCGCCGTAGTTGCCGACCTGGGCGATGATGTCGAAGGCCCAGTCCTCGTCGAGGCCGAGGGCCTTCCCGTTGCCCGGCGTGGTGCCGAGCAGGCGCCTGACCTCGGGGTCGTTCGACCGGCGCTCGCCGCGGACGCTGACGCGCGTGAGGTCGAGGTCCTCGGCCGCAAGCATGGCCTGGAACGACCAGCGCACGATCTCGGCCCACTGGTCGTCGCCGCGCCGCACGTAGGGTCCGAGCGGCTCGCGCGAGATGGTCTGCGCCAGGATCGTATGGTCGGCCAGGCGGTCGCGCGTCGCCAGCGCCGAGGCGAGCGCGGACACGTCCGAGGTCATGGCGATGCAGCGGCCGCCGAGATAGGCGTCGACCATCGCCCCGTCGGTGTCGAAGGTGACCGGCTCGTAGCTGTTGCGCGTCGCGCGGAACCACCCCGCGAGGTTCGCCTCGTGCGTGGTGTCGCGCACGACGCAGATCCGCGCGCCGGCGAGCTGCGAGAGGGTCTTGATGCCGAGCCGGTTGGGCACCGCGAAGCCCTGGCCGTCGTAGAAGTTGACGGCCACGGCCATCACGCCCTCGGCGCCGCGCTGCAGGGTCACCGTCGAGTTGCGGACCAGCAGGTCGATCTTGCCGGTGGCCAGCTCCTGGAAGCGCTGATGCGTCGTCAGCGGTACGTAGGTGACCTTGCCCGCGTCGCCGAGCGTCGCCGCCGCGACGGCCCTGCAGAGATCGACGTCGATCCCCTGCCAGCCGAGCGGCGGTGCGTTCCACGAGAAGCCGCGCAGCTCGCCGCCGACGCCGCAGACCAGCGCGCCGCGCTTCCTCACCTGCTCCAGCGTCGATTGCGCCGCCGCCGGCGCCGCCGCCAGCCCGATCGCGAGGGTCGCAAAAAGCGCCGCGGGGACCGCAAAGAGCCTGGAGATGTTCATGGTCGCCGCCCCCAAAACGCGACTGGCGGCCGTCCGACGGCCGCTTTCCGGGCCGGATCATAGGACGCCGCGGCGGCAGGGGCCATCGCGGCGGCCGATTCGGTACCGATGCAATCCCTCCGGATCGGACACGATTGCGGCTGACCGGCCGGAAAGTCGGCCTATCCTGACAGTTGAAGGGGATTGCGGGCCCGCCTCCGGGGGTGGAGAGGCGATGGCCGGTCTTGCAGCACGTGCGGGGCGTATGCCGATGGCAGCCGACAAGTTCTCGCTCCTGGCCGGGATCGCCTCGGACTGGTGGTGGGAGATGGACGCGGAGTTGCGTTTCACCACGATGTCCGACCGCTTCGAGGAGGTGTTCGGCTTCCCGGGCTCGACCCTCGTCGGCAAGCGGCGCACCGACGTCGCGCGCACCGACTACGACACCCCCGCCTGGCGCGGCCATCTCGACGACCTCGCCAACCGCCGGCCGTTCCGCAACTTCGAGACGACCTGCGTAGATGCCGACGGCGTGTCGCGGCCGGTGATGATCAGCGGCGCGCCGCGGTTTGGCGCCGACGGGGCGTTCGCGGGCTATATCGGCGTCGGCCACGACCTCACCGAGCTGCGCGTCCGCGAGCGCGAGCTCGCCGCGACCGCGCGGAGCCTGCAGTCGGTGCTGGAGAACGTCGACCAGGGCGTCGTCCACTTCGACGCCGACATGCGCGTCGCCGCCTACAACCGGCGGCTCGCCGACTGGCTCGAGATCGGCGGCGACGGCCGCGGCCTGTCCTACGAATCGATCGTGCGCGGCCTCGCGGCGCGCGGCGAGTATGCGCCCGAGGATCCCGAGGAGGCGATCGCACGGCGCCTCGCCCTGGTCGAGGCGCGCCGGCGCTTCGTCGGCGAGCGCCGCCGCCACGACGGCCGCGTCATCTCGGTGGGCTGGACGCCGCTGCCCGAGGGCGGCGGCGTCATGACCTATTCCGACGTCACCGAGGCGCGCACCCGCGAGGCCCGCCTCGAGGAGGGCGAGGCGAAGTTCCGCTACCTGTTCCTCCATTCGCCGATGCCGATGTGGGTCTACGCGGTCGACACGCGGCGGATCCTCGAGGTCAACGACGCCGCCGTCGCCGCCTACGGCTATCCGCGCGAGGAGTTCCTCGGCCTCACGCTCTACGACCTGCGGCCGGCCGAGGACGCCGAGCGGCTCGACCGCTACATCGACGACAAGAAAATGAACGGGCTCTACGCCGGCGAATGGCGGCACCGCTACAGGGACGGGCGCATCGCCGAGGTCGACGTCTACCTGCACGACATCGAGTTCGACGGCCAGGCCGCCCGGCTGTCGCTGATGATGGACGTCACCGAGCGCAACCGGATGGAGCGCGAGAGCCGCCGCATCTTCGAGACCTCGGAGGACCTGATCCTCGTCACCGACGGCTATGGCCGCTTCGTGCGGGTGAGCCCGAGCTGCCGGCGTCTGCTCGGCTGCGCGCCGGAGGAGATGGTCGGCCGCCTCGCGTCGGAATTCGTCGTGCCGGAGGATCTCGAGACGACGCGCGAGGAGATGCGGCGGGCCCGGCGCGGCGCGGCGACCGGGCACTTCCGCTGCCGCTACCGGCACCGCGACGGTCACGCCGTCCCGCTCGCCTGGATCTCCGTCTGGTCGGAGCCCGACCGGCGCCACTTCTTCATCGGCCGCGACATGACGGAATACGACCGCACCGCCGAGAGCCTGCGCCAGGCCGTGAAGATGGAGGCGGTCGGCCAGCTCACCGGCGGCGTCGCGCACGACTTCAACAACATCCTCATGGTCATCATGGCCAACCTCGAGGGGCTCGAGGACGAGCAGCCGCTCGAGCCGCCGGCGCAGGCGCGCGTGCGCAGGATGGCCGCCGCGGTCCGACGCGCCGGCGACCTGACGCTGCAGCTCCTCGCCTTCTCGCGCAAGCAGCCGCTGCGGCCGCAGCGCACCGACATCAACGAGCTGGTGCTCGGCGCGGTGAAGCTGCTGCGCCGCGCCCTGCCCGAGACCGTGACCATCGAGACCGACCTGGCGCCCGCCCTGTGGCCGGCCGACGTCGACCGCGCCCGGCTCGAATCGGCCCTCGTCAACCTTGCGATCAACGCCCGCGACGCCATGCCGGCGGGCGGCCGGCTCGTCGTCTCGACGGCCAACGATGCGGCCGCCGGCGAAGGGGGCGGGGGCGACGCCGGCGACTGCGTCTCGATCGTCGTCGCCGACACCGGCTGCGGCATGCCGCCCGAGGTGCTGGAGAAGGTGTTCGAGCCGTTCTTCACCACCAAGGGCGTCGGCCAGGGCTCCGGCCTCGGCCTCAGCATGGTCTACGGCTTCGTCGAGCAGTCCGGCGGCCATGTCCGCATCGACAGCGAGGTCGGCCACGGCACCGCCGTCCGCCTGCTCCTGCCGCGCGCGAGCCGGCCGGCCGAGGCGGCCGCAGCGGCCGCGGCGCCATCCCTGCCGCGCGGCCGCGAGCGCCTGCTGGTCGTCGAGGACGATCCCGACGTGCGCGAGGGCGTCGTCCAGCAGCTCGTCGACCTCGGCTACGACGTCGCGAGCGCCGCCGACGGCACCGCCGCGCTGGCGGCGCTGGCGGCGGCCTCGCAGCCCTTCGACCTCGTGCTCACCGACATCGTCATGCCCGGCCCGGTCGGCGGCAAGCGGCTGGCCGACCGCGTTGCCGAGACCTGCCCGTCGACGCGGATCGTGTTCATGTCGGGCTATACCGAGGGCGAGCTCATCCACGACGGCCGCGTCGACGAAGGCGTGCTGCTGCTCGGCAAGCCGTTCCGCAAGGCCGAGCTCGCCGCGATGGTGCGCCAGGCGCTCGACGGCGGTTGAGGGCGGCGGCCATTGCCGGTGCTGGCACTGCCAGCACCAAAAAAAGCGATTCTATCCCCAGATTCGTTTGACAGGATCAGCAGGATTTTGGTAAGAAATTGACTATTCTGGCGGAACGCATGTCCGCCGCCTTTGCCGCCCGCCTCCAAGCCTTCCGGGGTCATCGCATACGACTCTTCCCTGCCCCCGCGAAGCGGGGGAAGTGCCGCGTCTTACGCGGCGAAGGGGGTCGGAAGCGTCGTTGAAGGCTCGCCTGTCGACGGCCCCCTCCGGCCCTGCGGGCCACCAGGCTGCTATGGCCGATGCGGCCATAGCAGCGACCCGCAGACGGGGGAGGAGAAGCAAAGAGTCATATGCGATTGCCCGACCGGCACCCCGGCGGGCTTTTTTTGTGCCCGTTTCCTTCGAGGTATCCCATGACCGTCTCTTCCCCCCGCCGCGGCGGCCGCGCGGCGATCGCGCCGGTGCGTCTCGACGACTTCCTGCGTTGCCTTGCCGACAGCGGCTCGGTGGCCCGCGCCGCCGACCTCGCCGGCGTGCAGCGCTCCTCCCTCTATCTGCGGCGCCGCGCCGACCCCGCCTTCGCCCGCCGCTGGGACGAGGCCCTGCAGCAGGGCCTCGACCGCCTGCAGGATCACGCCGTCGACCGCGCCACGGTCGGCCTCGAGCGGCCGGTGTGGCGGGGCGGCGAGCAGGTCGGCACCGTCCGCCAGCCCGACAACCGCCTGCTGCAGTTCCTGCTGAAGGCGCACCGGCCCGAGACCTACGACCGCGGCAACGCCGCGGTGGCGTCGAACCCGCTCGACCTCGCGCGCCGCCTCGCCGCCGCCGAGAAGCGACTCGCGGCCAAGGAAGCGAACAAGGACGCGAAGAAGAAGGAGGGCGGCAAATGAGCGACGATCCCGTCCTGCAGGCCGAGCTGGTCCGCCTGCGCCGCCTCGAAGCCTGTCGCCGCGATCCGGCGGGCTTCGTCGACTGGGCCTTCCCGTGGAAGGAGGCCGACGGTCCGCTCGCCGCCCATGAGGGCCCCGAGCCGTGGCAGGCCGACATCCTCGCCCGCATCGGCGAGGCGCTGCGCGCCAACGCAAGCGGCGAGCGCAGCGGCCCGGTGCGCATCGCCGTCGCCTCGGGCCACGGCGTCGGCAAGTCGGCGCTGGTCGCCTGGCTGATCCTGTGGGCGCTGGCGACCGATCCCGGCACGCGCGGCGTCGTCACCGCCAACACCGAGACCCAGCTTCGCACCAAGACCTGGGCGGAGCTCGCCAAGTGGCATCGCCTCGCTTTGTCGCGCGAGTGGTGCGAGCTCGGCGCCACGTCGCTCGTCTCGGCGGTCGCCCAGTCCGACCTGCCGGGCAGCGGCCGCATCGACAGCGTGCCGTGGAACGCCGCCAACCCCGAGGCCTTCGCCGGCCTGCACAACCAGGGCGGCCGCCTGCTGCTGGTGTTCGACGAGGCCTCCGCCATCGCCGACCCGATCTGGGAGACGGCGGAGGGCGCGCTGACCGATTCCGGCACCGAGATCGTCTGGCTGGTGTTCGGCAACCCGACGCGCCGCGCCGGCCGCTTCTTCGAATGCTTCAACCGCTTCCGCGACCGCTGGAGCGGCCTGCAGGTCGACTCGCGCTCGGTGGCGCTGACCGACAAGCAGCAACTGGCGCAATGGGTCGCCGACTACGGCGAGGACTCCGACTTCGTGAAGGTCCGCGTGCGCGGGCAATTCCCGCAGGCCGGGTCGATGCAGTTCATCGGGGCCGACCTGGTCGAGGCCGCGATGCGACGCGCCCCGCACCCGGCCGCCGACCGCGGCCAGCCGTTGGTGATGGGCGTCGACGTCGCGCGCTTCGGCGACGACCGCTCCGTGATCGCCCTGCGCCGCGGCCGCGACGCGCGCTCGCATCGGATCGAGAAGCATCGCGGCCTCGACACCATGACGCTGGCCGCCCGTGTCGCCGAGCGCGCCGCGGCGGAGCGCGTCTCCGCCGTGTTCGTCGACGAGGGCGGCGTCGGCGCCGGCGTGGTCGATCGGCTTCGCCAGCTGGGCGTGCCGAAAGTGTTCGGCGTCAATTTCGGCGGCGCCGCGCAGCGCTTCGACGCAGCCGGCGCCAAGCCGCGCTACGCCAACAAGCGGGCCGAGATCTGGGGCAACCTCAAGGAATGGCTGGAGCACGCCAGCCTGCCCGACGATCCCGAGCTGGCCGCCGACCTTGCGGGCATCGAGTACGGCTACAACGGCCGGGGCGAGATCCAGCTCGAGAAGAAGGACGACATGAAGAAGCGCGGGCTCGCCAGCCCCGACATCGCCGACGCGCTGGCGCTCACCTTCGCCCTGCCGACCGGCGCCTTCGGCTGGGACCTGCCCGAACCCCAGGCCTACTGCATCACGAAGTACGACATCTTCCGCGACCTCGACGACGATAGATGGGACGAACCCGACGAATACGATTCATGATCTCCCGGACCACGCGCGTCCCGCGCGCTCATGAGGCGCGCCCGGCGGAGTAACCTCCGCCTTAGACGCGCGCGGTCCGACAGATGATGAGTCCATCCCGCGCGAAGCGTGGGGTAAGCGAGGTGGTGTCTCAACCGCAAGGTCGTACGCCATCCCCCTCCCGTGCCGCCGTGGCCTTTGCCGAATCGACAGACCGGGTAAAGGCCATCATGGACCCCGAAGGCCAGAAGCGCCTTCGTGACGGATGGTATATCCTCGCGCCGGGACCATCGCGACTTACTCCGTAGGGTTGCGCAATGTCGGTGCAAAAAATTGTCAAAGGTATCGGCGTCGGCATCCTGCTCGGCGTGCCCTTGTTGATTGCGGCCGGGATCGCCGTGCTTTGGCTCGCAATCATGGTCTGGGCCTTCGTTTTCGGTTGGCCTGCGCTGTAGCCGATATCGTTCGGAAGGCGGCATGGCGGCGCGAGCACGTCCCGGAATGCCGTGGCGTCGTATCTCCATGACCTGGGCGACGGGATTCTGCTCGAATCCAAGAAGCGCTTCCCGACCCGTTGCCGGGAGGCGCGAGGCGGCGGGCCGGCCGCCGCCTCGTATTGACATTGTGTGTACAAATTTTGTACACACAATGTATAGACAGAAAGGAGAGGTGCCCGTGACCACTGCAACCGCCGACCGCGACCCGTCGACCCGCCGCGACACGGTCGTCAACCTGCGCGCGCCCCGGAGCTGGCGCGAGCTGATCGACCGCGCGGCCGAGGCCGTCGGCAAGACGCGCACCGACTTCATCCTGGAGAGCGCGCGCGCCCACGCGACCGATGTCCTGCTCGATCGGAGATTGTTCGCGCTGGAGCCGAAGCGCTACGAGAAATTCATGGCGATGCTCGATGCACCGCCGGCGCCCAACGCGAAGCTCCGGCAGCTCATGAAGCGCAAGGCGCCGTGGGAGCGCTGACGCCGGGGTCTCCCGCCGTACAGACCCTGACGCCGCCGCAGCCGATCGCCGAGCGGCACGATGTCAGCCAGTTCGATTGCGGCAAGCCGCCCCTGAACGACTGGTTGCGGCAGCGTGCGCTCAGGAACGAGGGCCTGGCGTCGCGCTGCTTCGTCGTCTGCGACGGCAACGAGGTGGTGGGATACTACGCGCTCGCCGCCGGCTCGGTGGGCGCCACGGACGTGCCGGGCGTGCTTCGCCGCAACATGCCGCGGTCCATCCCGGTGCTGGTGCTCGGGCGCCTCGCGGTCGACGCCCGCCAGCACGGCAAGGGGATCGGCCCCGGCCTGCTCAAGGACGCCCTGCGGCGGGCCCTGACCGTGTCCGAGAGCGTGGGCGCGCGCGCGATCCTGGTCCATGCCATCGACCAGGAGGTCGTGTCGTTCTACACGCAGTACGGCTTCAAGGCTTTCCCCGAGGGTGAGCTGACCCTGTTCCTGCCCATGCGGGACGTGGCTGCCGCGCTGGCCTGAGTAGAGCGGCACTTCGAGTATCGACAGCTGCCCGACTCATGATCCTTCTGCCCCCGCGTAGCGGGGTAGGTGAGGTGGTCGGAGTAAAGAAATATCCATGCCCTCGCGTGTAGCGCTTGTCGCCATTGTGTTGAATTCAGCTATCTTATGTTCAGCCCTACAAGGGCATCAAAGAGGGCTGCGATTGTGCGCGTGATCCGGACTGAAATGTACTTCGAGAACGTGAATGAGCACGCTCAGTCGCAATCGCCACCGATCACTGATCGCTAGTCGTGACCGTCAAGATACTCAAGACACGCTTGGTTGCTGACACCAACTATCTGGCCCGGGACGAACTCCGTGGATTCCTTGCCGCATCCAGTCGGCACTACGTGGTAGTGACAGAGTTTGCAAGCATGGAGAGCTATAAGGGCGACACCCTGAAATCAATCTTTCCGAACATGGCGGTACTCGTCGAGTTCCCCAAGCAGGTCATCGTCCTGAAGTGTGCGGAGCTAACTCAGAATCTGATAGACAGGGTATCCAACCCTCAACTGCGTCTGATCGATCACAGCCAGACCTTGGGTTTTCCTCGGTACGCTGCGGCCATTAAGAATCCGACCGAGCGGATCAAGCAAGAGTTGGTCGAAAAGGGCAGGGAAGCCTCCGCCAACATGGAAAGAATGATCAAGCACGCAGAAACCCTGGCTCAAGTGCTGCCAGTAGTCATGTCTATCTATGGCAAGGGCGAGCAGAAAGTTCTTCGGAGGCAAGACCCCCTTCCGCCCGAACTGGCACGGAAGGTAATGAAGGAAATCATGGCTATCGCCATGTCCCGGCTCAAGACGGCTGGTGTCGCACGTGCCCCATCCTTCGATGAATTATTGGACACGTTGATCTTTCGCGAGTGCCTCTGCACGTACATTTGGCAGCTCAGGACCATGCAGGGAGTTTACCCGACTAACCCCGAGAAGATTCGGAATAGTGTGGTCGATTGCACATTCGCGACCTATGCGACGTTCTTCGATGGCATACTGTCTAAGGACGCGTTGCCTAACGATGTCTACCGGACTGCTACCAACTGGCTTGCGTCTATTCGGAACGCCAAATGACTTTCAAGCCACAGACGGACGGTGTGCGACGCCCTTAGGCCATCCGCCTCTCCGGCCGCGTCGGCAGCCTCGCAATCATGCGGCCTACTTCCTTCGCCGCCACGCGTAGTTCGTAAGTGGTCTGCAGGTTCAGCCAGAACTCGGCGCTGGTCCCGAACCAGTGACCGAGGCGCAACGCAGTATCGCCAGTGATGCGGCGCTCGCCCCGGATGATCCGGGCGATTCGGTTCGGCGGCACACCGATCTGGCGCGACAGCTCAGCCGGCGTGATGCCGAGTTCCGCGAGTTCGTCGGCGAGGACTTCGCCGGGATGAAGGGGAGGCCTGCTCATTGGGTCTTTCTTCGTCGGCGGCAACTTCGGACCGGCGGCGGGAGACGTCAACACCTGCTCGGTGACGAGTTCAGGTGAACCAAGGAATCCTCCCCGGCGAAACGGGAGGGCGGAGCGCATGGCGCTCATTGAAGGGGTGGCGAACGGCGAGCGTGCGTTGACGCGTCCGACCCCCTTCGCCGCGTCGCGCCTCAGAAGGCGCTGAGACGCGGCACTTCCCCCGCAAGAGGGCGCCTCAGAAGGCGCCGGGGCGGGGGCAGAAGAGCACACGCGAAGTCCCTCCCTCGATACGGGGGGCGAACACTTAACAACAGAGGACACATCATGAACCCCACCGAACTCCGCCGCCATTGCGAGCGGCGGCTGAACGCGCTCGACCGCGAGCGTGCCTCCTGGTTCGCGCACTGGCGCGAGCTTTCCGACAACATCATGCCGCGCCGCGGCAGCTTCCTCGGGCGGCCGCATCGCGCGTCCGACCGCGGCGGCAAGCGCAACCCGAGGCTGCTCGATTCGACCGCCATGCTGGCGGCGCGCACGCTGGCCTCGGGCCTGATGGCGGGGCTCACCTCGCCGGCGCGGCCGTGGTTCCGCCTCGGCCTCGGCACGCCCGCGCTGTCGGCGGTGCCCGAGGTGCGCGCCTGGCTGGACGACGTGGCGGCGCGCATGTTCCGCGTCATCGCGCGGTCGAACCTCTACAACGCGCTCGCCGTCGCCTACGAGGAGCTGGCCGTGTTCGGCACGGCGGCGATGGTCGTGGTCGAGGATCGCCGCGACGTCGTGCGCGCCTATCCGCTGTCGGTCGGCGAATACTGGCTGGGCGCCTCGGAGCGGCTGACCGTCAACACGCTCTACCGCTCGCTCGGCATGACGAGCCTGCAGCTCGTCGAGCGCTTCGGTCGCGACGCCGTCTCCCGGCCGGTGCGCGAGCGCTACGATCGCGGCGAGTGGGATCACGAGGTCGAGGTGGTCCACTGCATCGAGCCCAACCCGGATTCCATGCCCCGCGGCGGCGGCGTCGGCCGCCCGCGCCGGCACATGTCCTTCCGCTCGGTGTGGTACGAGAAGGCGGGCGCCGGCGAGGCGCTGCTCGACGTCGGCGGCTTCGAGGAGTTCCCCGCGCTCTGCCCGCGCTGGCATCTCTCGGGCAACGACGTCTACGGCCGCTCGCCCGGCATGGATGCGCTGCCCGACGCCAGGAGCCTGCAGGCGATGCAGCTCCGCTTCGCCGAGACGCTGGACAAGATGGTGAACCCGCCGATGGTCGCCTCGCCGCAGCTCCGCGGCGTGCCGGCCGCCTCGACGCCGGCCGCCATCACCTACGTGGCCGACACGGAAGGCGTGGGCTTCAAGCCGGCCTACCAGATCAAGCCGCCGCTCGCCGAGTTCAGCGCCGCCATCGCCGCGCGCCAGCAGGCGGTGCGCGCGGCCTTCCACGCCGACCTGTTCCTGATGGCGACCGAGCTCAGGGACGTGCGCTCCGCCACCGAGGTGGCCGAGCGCCGCGCCGAGAAGCTCGTGATGCTGGGGCCGGTGCTCGAGCGCCTGCACGACGATCTGCTGGAGCCGCTGATCGGCCGCGTCTTCCAGCTCATGTGCCGCTCAGGCCACCTGCCGCCGCCGCCCTGGCCCGAGCTCGACGGCCAGCGCCTGCTGCCCGAATACGTGAGCCCGATGGCGGGGTTGCAGGCGGGCGGCGTGACGACCCCCTTCGCCGCGTAGGACGCGGCACTTCCCCCGCAAGCGGGGGCAGAGAAGACTTTTCTTCTGCCCCCGCGACGCGGGGGAAGTGCCCCCGTAGGGGGCGAAGGGGGTCATGTTCTTCTTTCTCAAGGAGTCGATACCCATGTGCGATTTCACTCTTCTCATGACGGCCGCCGCCAGCGCGGCGTCGACGGCGCTGGGCGTCGCCCAGCAGGTCCAGCGCGCGCAGGCGCAGCAGGCCGACCTGCTGGGCCTCGCCGGGCGCGAGCGCGCCGCCGCGTCGCTCGACGAGCAGCGCGCCCGGATGGCCGAGCAGGAGGCCGCGGCGGCGGTCGGGCAGGTGCAGGCGAAGACCGGCCAGCGGCTCGGCTCGCTGCAGGCGCGGCTGGCGGCGCAGGGCACCGACCTCGCGGGCTCGCCGCTCGACGTGCTGGGCGACCTCGCCGCGGCGGGCGAGGAGGAGGCGCTGTCGGTCGCCTATCGCGGCATGCGCCAGACCTGGGAGCACCGCGCGCAGGCCGCCGCCCGCGAGGCCGAAGCGCAGCGCCGCGAGGCCGCCGCCGGCCGGATCGATCCCTCGCTCGCCATCGCCCGCTCGCTGCTCGCGTGAGTTCTGGACAGTCATGGACAGTTCTGGACAGGGGCGCGCGTTGTGGACAAGGCCTGTCCAGTTGGCGGCGGAAAGCCCTTGCCGATCAAGGGACTGGATTCTGGACAGGCAAATGGACAGCGCCAAATGGACAGTCAGGCGTCCATTTGGGCGGTGGGGCGAGGCGCGGTCACAGGCTGATCACAACACGGGCGGCACGGGCTGCGGCAGTGTGGCTGCGTGTCGTGTCACCCACGCGGCGCAAACAGTCTCCCTACACCCGGGGACGCTCGGCCCGCCTGCAAGCCCCAAGTGCAGGCGGGCCTTTTCTGTTTCAGGGGCCTGATCACTGTCCCGCGATCACTGGCTTGTCACGCGACCCACACCATTTCGGCACGGTTGGCGGGTTCAATCGCGGCCATGCACACCACCGACATCGCCGACGCGCTGAGCCGCGTCGAATGGGAAACCCTGAAGGCGCTGAGCGGGGTCCAGGCCCGCGTCCACGACGAGGCGCTGCACCGGCTCGTGCAGTCGGACCTCGTGGAGCTGGCCGCCGACCGGCCCTCCGTCACCGAGAAGGGACGGAAGGTCATGATCTGCGGCTCGCCGACCTTGTGGAACTCCTAGGACGTCAGTTGAACCGGACGTACTCGAAGTCGACCGGCTGGTTGTTGATGCCGCGCGCCGGCGGGGCGATCCAGTGGGCGTACCGGCCGGGCTGGGTGACCGGCTGGCCCATCAGCGAGATGACGTAGGCGCGGTCCGCGTCGGTCGGCAGCCACCTGTCCTTGTTGGCCTGCCACTCGGCCTCGGAGAGCACCTTGCCCTCGGGCGAGACGCGGAGCCCCGCGAAGGCGCCGATCTGGCGGTCGAAGGCGCGGTGCGGCAGCTTCATCTCGAACGGGATGCCGGCCTTCTCGAGGATCCGGTTCCAGCGCAGCACGCCCTTGGCGCAGTCCTCGATGTAGTCCTGGCGCAGCCGCTCGTTCAGCGTCTGCAGGGCGGGCAGGGTCTTCCTGACGATGCGGCCGTCCTCGACCGTGTCGATGTCGTAGCTGGCATGGCCCAGTTGATGGTCGTCGTCGATGCGGGTCTCGAGGAAGCGGCCCTTCAGTCCCTGCGTGTAGTAGTTGGCGGCGTTGGTCGAGGCCTCCTGGCCGAACAGGTCGAGCGACACCGAGAAGTGGAAGTTGAGGTACTTCTGGATGGTCGCGAGATCGATCGCGCCGAAGGCGCGGACGTCGTCGGTCTTGTGCTCCTTCATCAACTCGCAGGTGCGCTGGATGATGCGGCCGACCCCGGTCTCGCCCACGAACATGTGGTGCGCCTCCTCGGTCAGCATGAAGCGGCAGGAGCGCGACAGCGGGTCGAAGCCCGATTCGGCGAGCGAGGCGAGCTGGTACTTGCCGTCGCGGTCGGTGAAGTAGGTGAACATGAAGAAGGAGAGCCAGTCCGGCGTCTCCTCGTTGAAGGCGCCGAGGATGCGCGGCTTGTCGGGATCGCCCGAGTGGCGCTCCAGCATCGCCTCGGCCTCCTCGCGGCCGTCGCGGCCGAAATAGGCGTGCAGCAGGTAGACCATCGCCCACAGGTGGCGGCCTTCCTCGACGTTGACCTGGAAGAGGTTGCGCAGATCGTAGAGCGACGGCGCGGTCTTGCCGAGCAGGCGCTGCTGCTCGACCGAGGCGGGCTCGGTGTCGCCCTGGGTGACGATCAGACGGCGGAGCGTCGAGCGCAGCTCGCCGGGCACGTCCTGCCAGGCGGGCTTGCCCTTGTTGTCGCCGAAGGCGATCTGGCGATCGGCGTCGCGCTCGGAAAGGAAGATGCCCCAGCGGTAGTCCGGCATCTTCACGTGGCCGAAATTGGCCCAGCCGTTGGCGTCGGTCGAGACGGCGGTGCGCAGATAGACCTCGTAGTCCGAGGTGCCGTCGGGGCCGAGATCCTTCCACCAGTCGAGGAAGCGCGGCTGCCAGTTCTCCAGCGCGCGCTGCAGACGGCGGTCGCCCGAGAGGTCGACGTTGTTGGGAATGCGCTGGCTGTAATCGATGGCCATTGATGCCTCCTATGCCCGCTTGCGGTCGTACTTGGATTGCTTGCCCGTGCCGTAAAGCTTCAGTGCGCCCTCCGGGCCGGTGGCGTTGGGCCGCTGGAAGATCCAGTTCTGCCAGGCCGAGAGCCGCGCGAAGATCTTGGTCTCCATCGTCTCGGGGCCGGGGAAGCGCAAATTGGCCTCCATGCCGATCAGCCCGTCGGGCGAGAAGCCGGCGCGCTCCTCGACGGCCAGCCGCACCTCGTCCTCCCAGTCGATGTCGTCGGGGGTGAAGGTGACGAGGCCTTGCTCGTCGGCCGCCTCGGCGTCCAGCGCCTTGCCGATCTCGCCCTTGAGCTCGTCGACGTGGCCGGGTTCCGCGAGGAAGCGCGTGGCGAGCCGGGTCAGGCCGTTGCCCATCGGGTAGGGGCCGAAATTCATGCCGGTGAGCCTGACTGTGGCGGCCGGCAGGTTCGAGCCCTCGAACACGCCGTCCAGCATGTAGGAGCGGTCGGCCGCCAGCACGAGCTCGAACAGGGTGCCGGCGAAGCACGAGCCGGGCTCCACGAGTGCGATCAGGCTGCGCGAGGAGACGTCGAGGCGCTTCAGGGTGCGCTTCCAGTAGAGCACGATCTCGCGCACCAGCCAGTCGTCTGCATTCTTCGCCAGCACGGCGTCATAGGCTTCGACCAAGGCGGCATCGCCCTGGCTCTGCAGCACCCAGGTGCCGATCTCGGTCTCGTTGAGGCGGAGATGCATCATCGCATCGTCGAGCTCGCGCGCCAGCGCCAGCGGCCAGAAGGCGGCGCCCGCGGCATGAATGTCGGCCGGCGGTGCGGCGGCGGGGCCGTTGACGCGGATCCTGGCCGAACGGCCCGCGCGGTCGATCTCGACGGTGACGTGGCCGTAGCGGATCGTGTCGCCCTCGATGGTGCGCTCGACGGTCGGCAGCGCGATGCCCTTGGCGTTCTTCGGCCGCTTCGACCTGGCGGCGGTCTCCTCGGCGATCTTCTTCGTTTCGTCGCCGAGCCTGCTGGGCGGGATCAGCCGGTCGATCAGGCGCCACTGCTGGGCGCGCTTGCCGCGCATGCCCTCGGCGGTGGTGCAGAAGAAGTCGGCGTGGTCGCGCCGCACCAGGCGCTTGTCGACCAGCCGCGTCAGGCCGCCGGTGCCGGGCAGCACGGCGAGCAGCGGCAACTCGGGCAGCGACACCGCGCTCGAGCCGTCGTCGGCCAGCAGGATCTGCTCGCAGGCCAGCGCCAGCTCGTAGCCGCCGCCGGCGGCGATGCCGTTGATCGAGCAGATGTAGGTCTGGTCGGAGTTGAGGCTCGCATCCTCGATGGCAAGCCGCGTCTCGTTGGTGAACTTGCAGAAGTTCACCTTGTGATCGTGGGTGCTGAGGCCAAGCATGTTGATGTTGGCGCCGGAGCAGAAGATGCGGTCGCGCTGGCTGCGGATCACCACGGCGCCGACCTCGGGATGCTCGAAGCGCAGGCGCTGCACGGCATCCGCCAGTTCGATGTCGACGCCGAGATCGTAGGAGTTGAGCTTCAGCTTGTAGCCGGGTTTGAGGCCGCCATCCTCGTTCACGTCCATCGTGAGGTAGGCGACGCCGCTCTCGACGCCGAGCTTCCAGTGGCGGTACTTGTCCGGCGAGATGCGGAAGTCGACGGGCGCTTCGGCCATGGCGTTCCCTATTTCTGTAATTCGGTACCGAAATACCTATTTACTTTCTTCTCCGCAAGCGCATTCTGTCCCCACCGATGGTTGCCGTCCGACCTGCCGAACCGGCCGATTTGCCGGCTATCTCCGCCCTCGATGCCCGCCTGACCGGCCAGGCGAAAGCGGTCTACTGGCAGCAGATGCTGGACCGCTACGCCGGCGGTCCACCCCATCGCCACTTTCTCGTTGCCGAGACAGAGAAGGGCCATCTCGCGGGCTTCATCGCCGGCGAGGTGCGCGCCTGGGAGTTCGGCCAACCGCCGGCCGGCTGGGTGTTCGCCATCCAGGTCGACCCCAAGCTCCGGCTGAAGGGCACGGGCAGCGCGCTGTTCGAGGCGCTGGTTGCGCGCTTCAAGGCACAGGGCGTCGCCCGCGTGCGCACCCTGGTCGATCGCAAGGATCATCTGATCCTGTCGTTCTTCCGCGCCCAGGGCATGACGGCCGGCCCGTCGCTGCAGCTCGACAAGGCGCTGTGAGATGAAGCTGCAGACGGCGACGCGGCTCGGTCTCTACGCGACTCTCGAGCTGGCGCGCAATCCCGAGCGCACCCTGTCCGCCTCCGATCTCGCCGAGCGCTTCGGCGTCTCGACGCATCATCTCGCCAAGGTCCTGCGCACGCTTGCGGGCGCCGGCCTGGTGCAGGGAGGCCGCGGCGCCGCCGGCGGCTACCGCTTCACCGGCAACCGCCGCCGCACGACGCTGATGGACATCGTCGCCCTGTTCGAGCCCGCGCCCGGCAGTCGCCCGAAGGAACCGGGCGAGCAGACCGAGATCGGCACGGCGCTGCAGCGGGTGCTGGCGGAGATCGACGAGATCGCCGAAGCGACGCTGCGCTCGGTCAGCCTGGAGACTATGCTGAAGCATCCAACGTAGGGGCTTCCGTATGCTTGCGCGTCTGCTTTGCCTCGTCTTCCTGCTGTCGTTGCCGCGTCTCGCGCTTGCCGAAGAACCCTGGACTCCGCCGGGCGCCTGCACGCTCAGGACCTGGAACGACGTCGAGCAGTGGCGGGAATGGAACAGCCACACGCCGCCGGACAATGCGACGCGCTGGGCCGAAGAGAAGCCGCGCTACACGGACAACCGCGATGTCTGGCGGTGGCTCGATCGGCTCTACATCGCGGTCGCGGGCGGCAGGGTGCTGACCCTGGCGGACTGTGCGTTCGGCGACGATCTGCACTTCTATCTCTACGAAAGGTACGACGAAGCGGGCGACTTCCACGTCGTGCGCACCTACTTCTACGAGGACCATCTCTACGCGCTGCTGCTGCGCAAGACGGGAAAGATCTACGCCATTCCCGGCCTGCCGATCTGGTCACCCGACCGCACGCGTTTCGCCTATGGCGTCTGCGACCAGATGAACGCCAAGGATGACGTCGCGATCATGAGCGTCGCCGGCGATCGTCTGCGAACGGAGATGAAGGGCCAGCTGCCGTGCAATCTCGGCGACTGCAAGCTCGTCTGGGAGGGCAACGCGACGCTCGCGGCGACCTGCGAAAACACCCAGGCGCAGGACGGCAAGCGTCAGGTGATGCGGATCACCCGCAAGGGTGACGGCTGGACCTCGACGACCTCGGGCCGCTGACGGCTAGAGTCTTTCCGGTTCATACCGAAGCATATCCTGCGTTTCTGACGTAGGCGGCGCACTCTTGTGGTGTGAAGCATTGGAGGAGTTGTCCGATGCGTCGCCAAGTGCCGTCGACAGTGTGTT
>Ga0172375_10000857_pt1 | contig 49223 bp, 24 predicted proteins | sample LakKiv1m_FD_114537 | JGI IMG/M metagenome (GOLD analysis project Ga0172375, IMG submission 114537) | Freshwater microbial communities from Kabuno Bay, South-Kivu, Congo - kab_092012_11.1m | ecosystem: Environmental > Aquatic > Freshwater > Lake | place: Democratic Republic of the Congo... | reverse complement strand
TGCGCGAAAGGCTACTACGGCGCAAGCGCCACCGCCGGCCCGAACTGCGGAGCTCACGGCGAATGCAACGACGGCAGCACCGGCAACGGTCAGTGTGCCTGCGATGAAAACTGGATGGGCGCCACCTGTTTCGCGTGCATTTCGGGGCACTACGGTCCGGAATGTCTGGCCTGTCAGGACTGCGGCGAGCACGGAACCTGCAACCAGGGTGTCACAGGCAATGGCCAGTGCACCTGCAAGCCCGGATGGGACGGTGCGCTCTGCGATCACGCCACCAGCCGCTATGTTACGGAACCGACGACTACAGTCATCACCGGCACGGACGCTGTGTCGTCCGTCGTCTACTCGCCGGACGGCTCGATGTTGGCCTACAGCACCAACGATGGCGTCATTTCGGTGCTGCAGACTTCTGACAACAGCCTTATTTACACGTTGAGTAATGGACCTGTGTCATGCAGCTACGCCCAACTGGCCTTCTCCCCGGACGGAATGATGCTGGCCGCTGCAGGGCCGAGCGTACTGGTTTGGAATTTGTTTAACGGGCAATTGATGCTCCACCTGAACGGGCATGAAGGCGATGTCCTCACCGTGGCCTTTTCCCCGGATGGATCAATATTGGCCAGCGGAGGTGTCGACGGCAAAATCAAATGGTGGCAGATGCCGTTCGGACAATTGATATATACCTCTATGGAAACAATTGGTATTATCAACGCTTTGGCCTTTTCCCCGGACGGAAGTGTGCTGGCCAGCGGCAGCGAAAATCCTGCAGTACGTTTGTGGCCACCCATGGGCGGAATGCCGCTGAATATCCTCTCTGGACATATGGCGGCTGTTACCAGCGTGGCCTTTTCCACGGACGGCCTTACACTGGCGAGCGGAAGCAGGGACAATACCGTGATTCTGTGGCAGTGGATGACCAGGAGCGACCATATTACTCTCACCGGACATGTTGGCGATGTTATTTCGGTAGTTTTCTCTCCAGACGGTTCGACACTGGCCAGCGCGGGTACCGAAAACTGGGTGAAACTCTGGCAAGCCGTGGACGGTGGACTGCTGAGTACTCTGACTGTACCCGGTGTAAGAAGTCTGGCATTTTCACCGGACGGCAAGACGCTGGTCAGCGGCAGCACGGACAAGACGGTAAAATTATTGCAGTTCTCATGTCCTGCCGGATGGGAAGGCGAGAATTGCAGCACATGTTCTTCCGGCTATTACGGCCCGAGCTGTCTGGCCTGTCCGGATTGCGGCGAGCATGGCGAATGCAACGACGGCAACACTGGCGATGGCACCTGTGAATGTCTGCCCGGCTGGCAGGAACCGCTGTGCGACAACTGTAAGTCAGGCTACTACGGACAGGATTGCCTGGCCTGCCAGGATTGCGGTTTGAATGGTCGCTGCAGCGATTTAAACACTGGAAACGGAACATGTATATGTTTACCCGGCTGGACAGGTGAGACCTGTAACACCTGCGAAGATGGGTATTATGGCGAAAACTGTCTGGCCTGCCCGGCCTGCGGCACTCACGGAGAGTGCAACGACGGCATAGGCGGCAACGGATTGTGTTCATGCGACACCGGCTGGACCGGAGCAGCCTGTAACGCATGTGCTGATAACTACTACGGTGCAAGCTGCACAGCCTGTCAGTCCTGCGGTACTCATGGAGAGTGCAATGACGGCACAGGCGGCAACGGCTCGTGTTTGTGCAACACCGGCTGGGCTGGAACAACCTGCAATACCTGTGCAGATAATTACTATGGAGCAAGCTGTTCAGCCTGCCCGGCCTGTGGCGCTCACGGTGAATGCAACGACGGTCCGAGCGGCAACGGATTGTGTTCATGCAGCACCGGCTGGACCGGCGCTCTCTGCAACACCTGTGCAGACAACTATTATGGCGCGAACTGCTTTGCTTGCGGAAATTGCGGTCCTCACGGTGAATGCAACGATGGCTCCACCGGCAATGGCGTATGTCTATGCGCAGAAGGCTGGACTGGCGGAATATGCAACGCCTGCGAAGATGACTACTATGGTCAAAGCTGTCTTCCCTGTCAGGACTGCGGCGTGAACGGTACCTGCCATGATGGATTGTCTGGATCTGGTGTGTGTGTCTGCAACGACGGCTGGGATGGAGATAAATGCGACACCTGCGAATTTTACCATTTCGGTCCGAACTGTCAGGAGTGCCCATACTGCTCGATATACGGGAATTGCGACGATGGGCAGGATGGCAGCGGTTTGTGCGTATGCGTCCCCGGCTGGGCTGGAACATCATGTGAACAATGCGCCGAAGGCTACTATGGCGACAGTTGCACTGCCTGTCCGAATTGCGGTTTGCACGGCGATTGCAACGACGGGCTGAGCGGCAATGGAGCCTGTATCTGTGCAGAAGGCTGGACAGGCGATCTTTGCAATATACCGGTCTGTGATCCGGGCTGTGGCGGCAATTCCTCATGTACTGCGCCGGACACCTGCACCTGTAATGTCGGATGGCAGGGCGCGCTGTGCGATACGTGCGCTGACAACTATTACGGTTCGAGCTGTAATCTCTGCGCGGATTGCGGAGATTACGGCTCCTGCAGCGACGGCCTTGAAGGCGACGGTACATGCATCTGTGTGGATGGCTGGGCAGGGCCGACCTGCTCTGAACCGATATGCGATCCCGCCTGCGATACATACGCGACATGCGTTTCACCGGACACCTGCACCTGTAATGAGGGATACCACGGGGACGGTTATTCCTGTGAGGAAAACGGCGAATGTTATGAGGCGCATGATTGGACTCCGTGCACACTGGAGAAAAGCCGCACAAGAAACGACAGTGCTTGCTTCTCAGAGGTCTGCGAAGAGTTAACGCCCAATGACACCTGTTATACAGCTGAATCTCTTTTCCCGAATCAGCCTTTCCAGAGCAGCATGATGTTCTGTCACAGTTGGAAAGATCCGGTAACTCCTTGCGATACGGATCTGACAGGTCCGGATGCATACTACCTGTATTCTTATGGAGCAGGCGAGACGTATATTATCCGCCTCGATCCGGATGAAAACATTGACCTTGCTCTGGTTGTATGGCAGGGCTGCGAAGAAAATGATTCCTGCCTTGAGTCGGTGAACAATGCCGGAGCCGGTGGTGAGGAGACAATAACTGTTCCTCCCGATCTGGCCTCAGAAGAACTTATAATCCAGGTCGTATACCTGAATCCTGAAAGCGCCGCTGGTTATTACACCATCACAGTGGAACAGAGCGTTGTCGATGGCGATGAGACTGACGGTGATGTTGCAGATGGTGATGATACTCCTGACGGCGACGACATCATTGACGGAGACGAAACAACAGACGGTGATGAAATACCTGATGGTGACGAGAACGTTGACGGTGACGAAGTCACTGATGGAGATGAAACACCTGATGGTGACGAGAACGTTGACGGTGACGAAGTCACTGATGGAGACGAAACACCTGATGGTGACGAGAACGTTGACGGTGACGAAACAACAGATGGTGATGAAGTCGCTGATGGAGATGATATGACTGATGGCGACAGAGCCGCAGACGGCGATGAGTCCGGAAGCGGAGGTGGAAGCTGCAACAGCACAGAGAGTGAATTAGCTCTATTCTTCGGTATGGTTCTGGCATTAGCCTTTGTTATGAGGAGGCGCAAGGAGACATAACAGATAGAATAACTCAAGATGGAAGGGCTCCATATGGGGCCCTTTCTTTTTATTTGAATATTATAGGAATAGAATACTCATGAATGTGACAATCTGCCGTATAAACAGCCGTGGAGTATAGCCGATTCTGAGTCCCAATAATGTCCAGCCTCATGTTCGATGCCATGTTTGGTGATGAGGTCTTCATCTGCCTTTATATCCGGTTATTTATCTTCATTCTGCCCAAGGCCACTGTTGGGTTTCTTTAAGCTGGTAGAACTCTTGCTGTTGACCTCCAGGATGTTTACCCTGTGTGTGTTTCGCCACCAGTCAGCTGGCTTTGCTCCCATAAAGCTTATGCATGATCGCTCACAAATGAGGAGCAGATCCTGGTAAAGAAAAACCCCGGAACCTGAGTTCCGGGGCTGTGTTGCGCAGAGAGATTGAATTATGGTTTCTTAAAACCGAAATGGGATTGTCCAGCGTTTAGAATCTTTTTCAACCACTGTATCAGGCTGATTTCGCCGTCAACAAGCAATGAAGTGTTCGATCTGACGACACAGCTTACATAGGCACCGTGATTTTTTCAATTCGCTTCACATGGACACTGCTGTTCCACTGAGCATCCATTGCTAAGTACAGGCGCTCAGGCCGGCGTATCGAGGCAGGCATCAAGATTATCCAGCACGCCGTCTTCATCATAAAGGTTGATGCATTCATTATTGCCGTCACATACGCCGCAGTCATCCACCACTAACCCGCTGTTGGGTACGCCGTCGCAGCCGGTGCAAATTGAATTATTTCCGCCGCAAACGCCGCAGTCGTCGATAAATTGGCCGCTGCCGGATATACAAGATAAACAATACCGTTGATATTTATTGGCACTTGAATTCAAGTTATCTTGTCAGGCAGATGGAACTGGCGAATGGAACCGTTCAGAACACTGAACGTCTTGAATTCCTGGCTCGGAAATTCATTGACTACAGCGACCCGGAGATCCGGGAAATGGCCGTCCTTGTCGAGCAATCTTGTCAAAAGATGTCAAAATAAAAAGAAAAAGGACTTGGCCGAGGTGGCTAAGTCCTTGATATTATTGGTGGGCGGTACAGGACTCGAACCTGCGACTTCTACCGTGTGAAGGTAACACTCTACCAACTGAGTTAACCGCCCGCTATTTTGACTTAAAGAACAGAAAAACAGTGTTTTAAAAGATGGTGAGCGATGCGGGATTCGAACCCACGGCCTTTGGCTCCGGAGGCCAACGCTCTATCCAACTGAGCTAATCGCCCGTCCAAGCGCTAAGTGTATACAACTGTTGCACCGCTGTTGTCAAAACTTTTCTGCGTCGGTAAAACATAACAGATTCCGGGCAATTCAGGCATCAAAGGCCATTTTTCGACCCAGGGCAGCGGTGAATATGCCGGAGATGGTCTTCAGTATGGTTATGTCCTCATCCGGCCAGCTCATTTCACGCGTTAAAGAGCTGACTCCGATGAAGCCCACGATTCGACCATCATACAGCATCGCCACCGAGAGGATCGAGCGCACTCCGTGTTCGAAAAGCAGCTTCTGTTCGTTCATGGCCTCCGGCGGCAGGTCTTTTATTCTGGGAATATGCAGGAAACCTTCCTTTGCCAGCTTCGTTCTCCACCATTTGAAGTCTTCGGTCTGGACTTTGCGCCCCTGTCCAATAAGAGAAGGCGCGCCATCGTTCAGCCATTCGTGTGTACCGCCTGCAACTTTGCCTTGTTCTTTCAGCAACCATACAAAGCCGCGTTCGGCTTCGAAGAGACGGCAGATCTCACCCAGCGTGTCAATGATGCCCTCATCCGTCTGCTGCTCGGACATGCTTATGAACTGAGTCGATATGGAGGAGACCAGCTTTTCAAGTTTGAGACGATATTCCAGCGACTGTCGTATGCGGCGCGCCTCTACAATGCGTGCCACTCTTTCGGCTATGGCATTCAACAGACCCTTACCGGCTTTTATGTTTTCTGACGGTATGCCACCCTCTTTTTCGAGGTCCAGATATATTTCCACACTCCCGGCTTTCTTGCGGTCGATGACAATAGCGCTCTCCTGTTTCCAGACCGTCTCTTTAAAACCGGGTGTTAGCATTTGATTTCCGTCTATCTTCAGACGTGCATATACGACCTCCGGGTTGTTCCAGCCCATCGGGATTAACTCGACCACCTGCTTCAGTACATCTTCCAGAGCTTCGGCGTTTTTTTCCGAAAGGCTGGAAATGGCGTAGAGGCAGTTCATTTCACGGATGCGATCCTGCAGGTTGGCGGTCATGTGTTCCAGTTCCTGCTCGGCCTGTTTGTGCTGCTCGATGTTTTCAATCATCGACACCACAAATTTCGGCATGCCCTTGAAGTCTTTCAGCAGCGAGACGTTCTGTCTCGTCCAGACGGCAGCACCGTCACGGCCCAGGCAGCGTATCTCCGTCTGGAAGTGTTCCATACGACCCGACACTATTTCCTTCAACTGCCGTTCTTCAAGCTGCAGGTCTTCCGGATGCACCAGTTCAAAAAAATCACGCCCCAGCAGTTCACCGCTTTCGCATGCGAATATCTGAGCCGCTGCGTTGTTGCACATAAAAATACGCCCACCCAGATTGAGCATCAGAATTCCTACGGCGGCGCTTTCGAAAAGCGCTCTGAAACGCTCTTCGCTGTCTTTGAGCGAAACCTGCATGCGGGTGCGCTCGGTTACATCCTGCAAATGCACCAGATAATTGCGCCCGCCCTCGCTTTTGCTGATAGGAGTGATGAACACGTCCAGATTGGCGCTGTCGCTGCGGGTTGTTCGCAGCTTGTTGATTTGTATGGCCTTTTCGAAATCGTAGTGTATTTTGAGTTTAATGCTTTTATCGTCATCCAGTCTCTGACGGCCTTCTTCGGAAATGTGAATATCGTTGAAAATATTCATTTTAGAAATATAGGCGAAACGCGAAACACCCATGATTTCAAGAAAGGCGCTGTTGGCGTCGAAAACAAACCCGTCTGCGCCGAAAATTCCAATGCCTATCGGCGATTCCTCGAAGGCGCGCCTGAACTTCTCTTCGCTTAAAAAAAGCTCCATTTCGCGGCGCTCGGCTGAAGCCTCAAGTACTCGGCGATACTGGCTGTTTTCCTCATCGAGATTTTTTACAAGCAGGGCTGATGCAACGCAGTCCGTAAGCTGTTTAAGCTTGAAAGGTTTGACCAGATAATCAAAAGCTCCCGCACGCACCGCTTCGGCCGCGCTATCCATGCTGGGATTACCGGTAATCAGTATGACTCTGGCTGCCGGTCGATTCTGGCGGATTTTTTTAAGCAGATCCATACCGGAAAGTCTGGGAAGAATGATGTCGGTAACAATAACATCGAAATTGGATTTCCCCAGCAGTTCCAAGGCCTCTTCACCGTCACAGGCGCATTCGACCTCATAATTCTGAGCCTTCAGGGCTCTGCTTAATGGATCCCTAACCAGTCTCTCGTCGTCTACAAGCAGAATTTTTGGCATACTGTTACCTGGACCTGACGCCTGCAGAAGCATAATGCATTGAATAACTGCAGGACATTACATCTTCTCTTGTACTTCTGTACTTCGGCGTCTATTGTTAAGATACTTCTGATAGAATACATTTTACATTTTTACAGGATAATAAACAACACCAGACTGAAATAGCACTTCTATTTTTTTTAATATCCCTGGGAAATACCGGCCTTGTGAAAACTGGTTTTTTGTGGGTAAGCTGCAAAATCCGCAAAATCTGCACCTGCTTATATGCCAGGAACCACTGTAAACGTTGTCTCGAATGGAAGGCTGGTGGCTTATCCCTCATACTTCGAGATTAAAATCTATAATTTTCTCATCAGCATTATCAGGAAGCATGTACTCTGAAAAAAACCAGGGATTTCTTGGCGCTTCCCAGTCTTGACTGACGTTTTACCGTGTGATAGTAATAACTTAAAGCACTGGAGGCCGCTGATAGTATGTTCAGATGCTTCATCTGGTGTTAATAACTTGTCCTTGACGAACATTTTAACCACCCACATCTTGATTGTAGTGATTAATTATGCAATACAACAAAATGATCATGGATAATCTGGGCGCAGAGATAAATTTTTCTGCAAGAATGGAAACCCTTAGAGCCAACAGCGGATTGTCGAAGAGTGAATTCTGTCAGAAAATGGGGGTGACTCCGCAGGCGTATTCAAAATACATGCAGGGCAGGATTCCCACTACTGAAGTTATTTGCAGCCTTATAAAGAATTTCGGCGTCAACGCTCACTGGCTGCTGACCGGTGAAGGCGCTATGTTTGTAGACAGAATCACCGGGTATCCGGTATCTGGTGAACTTCCGAGCAGCAGAGTCTACAGTCAGGAATATGTGCTTGGTCTTTTCGAAAAGCTCGAACGTTCCCGCGACGAACTGAAGGCCGCTCATAATGAGACTTTGCGCTGGAAGTCCAGGTTCGAGGAAATGCTGGATCACGCCCTGAAGCTGGATATGAACCTAGACAAATTACTTTCCCCCGGAAAACAGGAAGAAATACGCAAGGACAGCGGCGGCAATATCGGCTGATCCACCTGCTCCGACGCGGCAACCATAGAAAAATAATTGGATCAATGGTGATGCGGACTTCTCTTACAACGCTTCCGCGTTTTCGGTATCACTGTCGGAAGTTTCGGCTGCTTTGCCATCCGTCTCCGTGTCGCCGTCAGTGGCGTTGACTGTCCATGAGAAGCTGCGTTCACCGCCTGTGCCACCGGGAATTGTAAGGCGGCTGCGGGCGGCGTCAATAAGCGGCTCCATTGCTGCACCGTCCAGTGTGGCGGTAAGGCCTGCCTGACGTATCCACTCAGGAACGAGAATTTCAGTCGTTCCGGCATCCGCATCTGCGGTCCATTGCAGTTCGAAATCTCCGTTGCGCGGGTTATACGAGAACGATAATGGCTGGCCGGCGATCTCCGAAGGCGCGCCGCGCAGATAGGCCCACGAATTGGCGTTGAAGCCGCCCTGACCATCCAGCAGCGAAAAGCCGCCTGAGCCGCCCACGTTGTATATCCACAGGAATGACGCCGCGAATTCTTCATCCAGAATGCTGAAGAAGGATTCGAGGTAATCGTCAAGGTTGCTTGTGGCGGCATCGCCGCCCATCTCGCCATAGCCGAAGGGCGCGCCCAATTGTATAGCGGCATCTTTCATGGCGCCTATGGCCTTGCGGTCGGTGGCGTCGTCGCCGTCCCACAGATGATTCATCTCCACATCGCTGTTGTAATAGTGCGGGAAGAAAAACGGTGTAAAGGCCGTAATGGGTTCGGGCATGTTGGTCGCCAGAGTCATGCTGAAAGTTACTGCAGGCTCGATAAACATTATACGTCCCGGCATAACTTCGCCGACTGTTTCTGCAAAGCCTTCATAGAATGGATATAGGTAATCGCCATCGAAGCTGTACATGTCGGCGTTGCCGGGGAAGGGCTCGTTTATCGGGTCAAAGCCCAGCACGCGCTCAATCGCCGCCACTCGCAGCGCCACTTCACGCGCCGCCCTCCAGTGATGCGCCTGTAGTTCAGGCGTCTGCCATAAATGGTCGAAACAGGCGCTGACTTCATCGGAGAAGTAATTGAAGAACCACGGCTCGATGGGCTCGAAGCTCTCGTAATAAGCTTCATCGCAGGTCCAGTAAGGTGCGCCATGCAGACCGAAGCCCATACCATACATATCCTGATGCAGATCGATAATGATATACAGGCCGGCCTCTGCGGCCAGCTCCACATGATGCTGCACCAGATCCAGATAAGCTGTATCGTAAGCGTCCGGCTCTGGTTCGATGCGATCCCAGTTGATTACCAGACGGATGGCGTTGAAGCCCGAGCGGGCGATGTGGGTAATGGCCAGCGCATCGGCACCTTCTTTATCTCCAGTCCATTCGGCGACTTCACCAGAGGGGAAATTTACTCCGCGCAGCAGAATAACGCGCCCCTGAGCATCCAGCAGTCTGCCGTTTTCCACGCGATATAGCGGCGCAGCCTCTTCGGCATCGGTTTCCTGCTCGACGTTTTCATTATCAACATCGCCATCGCCAACAATATCATCGTCGGCTTCGATTTCTCCGCTGTTATCGTTGTCACTGTCGCCGTCGGAAACCTCGCCTTCAATCTCCTCATCGGCGTCGAAGAGCCCACTGTCGGAATCTCCATCTTCATCTTCGGAAGATCCACCATCCCCGCAGGCAGGCATAAGTAGGAAATAAATAGCCAGTAACAGCAGCATAAAAAGCTGTGCCGTTATGCGGCTGCCACTGAAATATCCTGGAGATTTTTGAACAAATTCCTTCATCATTTCCGACACCCGCCGTTTCTCATAGCAGTAAATTACTGTGAAAACTATGCTGCAAATATCCCTGAGCCCGCCTTTTCTGTCAATATGAAAACCGAAAAATGACTTAAGACGGGCGGATTACCTCACTCCTGCGCTTTGCACTTCCTTTTTACAATTTGGAGAAGGGAAAAAACCGATGAGATGAATTCGCTTCAACGGAAGGTATTTTCATTAAAAACTCAACATGTATTTGAAAAATATGATTTCTCACATTATGATCATTAAAGTTTGATTAGAGCAACGATAAAACTGGAGGAATGCTATGTCTGTCAGACGACTTTTCATACTGGCGCTTGTGTTGACGTTTTCTCTGGCGGCGGCTGCCTGCAATTCCGATTCAGATGAAGGTGTCGATGGCGACGCAACTGAATCCGACGGGGATGTTGCCGAAGCTGACGGCGACGAAGAACTGGCTCCCGGCGATGAAGACGGCGATACCGTTGAGAACTCCGAAGAGGCCGAGTTGACGGAAGAAGCAGAAATCACTGAAAACGCTGAAGACGGCGATGAAGAAGTCGAAATCGAAACCGAGCAGGGCCTACCCGACAGTCTGCCGTTTGAATTTACCCGCGATGCCGAAGGTGACCCGCTAACCGACGAAGAGATAACAGCCTTCACTAAAAAGATCACCGGTTTGTGGAAGCAGGTGGACTGGTTCAAGTGGATTGTGCGCATCAGCCATGGCATGCATGCCTCCACCAACGAAAATGACTATATTGTTTTCTGGCACGACGTCCGTCCCACAAAGGAAGGCAATAAGGTAACCTGGCGTCATACCGATGGCGGCGGCGCTCACAACATTATGATTCCTTCGCCCAAGATTCTCTCGCAGGCCATGGCCGGTTATCTGGCCACTGGCGACGAGACCATGGCCTATGTGGTCGAGCAGTACTGCAAAGGCATTACCGCCACCATGAAGGGCATGATGTGGGACGAGAACGACCCGGTGAAATATCTTATGGCCCGCAATATAGCCAGCCAGAATCACGAATACGAAGTTGATGGCGGTCGCCTTAAGGCGGTTGATTACACCGCCTGGTACAACACTTACAGCGCCTGGAACACCGCCCGCGTACATTTCCCCAGCAACCCCTACTGGGGTGATATTTACGTCACCAACCAGCGCTCAAAAGACGACGTGCCGCACATTTACACTGCCGGTGCCTGGTTGCCGTGGCTGGTGGAATATGCACCGGACGAAGACGTGCGTGCCGCCGCTGCCGAAGCCTGGGAATATCTGCAGGGCTTCACCAAAGATATTGTCGATTCCGGTTATATGATCCGCACCAAGGATGAAAACGGTGAAGCCGTGATTCCGCTCAACGAAGACGGCACAATAAAAGATCTGGCCAGCTTTGTGCTGTATGAGGAATTCATTCCGAACGCCGAATGCAATGCCAAACTTTCCACCGCTATCATGAGCTATGGCGCTCCGCTTGAGAACGCCTGCGAATATGGATTCGGAGGCAATTATGAGGGCCTGGCGACCGGATCGCATTATTTTAACTACGCGATCATACGCAATTTCCACATTGCTGCCATTCTCAATACTTTGCGCATCCACGAAGATGAAATGGCACTGCAACTGCTGGAGGGTCTGGCGCAGCGTATAACCGACGACCTTAATAACGAGAAGAAGCGCGAACAGAACCCCGGAGAATGGGACAAGGATCTGGCCGTTTATGCTCTTCAGGCCGCTGTAGTGGGTCTGCCTCTGACCGCACGCGAAGCGCGTCTGGTTGAGCAGTATTATTCAAGCACGGTAGATTCCTTTACCGCCTGGCCGTACTGGGATCTGTGGGACGAATCCATAGAAGACGGCGAGTATCCCTACGAGCCGCCCACCGACGCCAATGTCGTTTCGGCTGAGAACGTAGCTTTCTTCCTTAACTATTGCTGGTCACCGCTTAAAAACCCGGCTGGCGAAAAATTCGTCGATTGCGAAGTAGTACTTGATCCTACCAGGTGGGGCGAATAAAACTGCCGGACTTATGGTAATGAAATGAAAAAATACTCAAGTCTGTTTATCGTGGGGAGGGGCTTCGGCCTCTCTCTTTTTATTGTGCTTTATATCGCCGTTCTGACAGCCTGTGCTTCTTCTGATAAAGACGACGGCAATCAGCCGGACGGCGACGCGGAAGAACAGGCTGCCGACGGCGACAGGCTGTATATTCCGGACGGCGACGCCGAAGAAGTCGCTGAAGTTGATACAGAGGAGACGGAAGCCGAGCTGGACTGGGGTCCGATAGACCCGGAGCTTGATCCGTTTGATCTGGTACTGCCGCCCTTCGAAAGTACGGAAGTGGAAATGCCGCAGGGCATCAGGGTGCGTGTTGTCTCCTATAATGTTTACGGTTTCAATTTTGCCGACGCAACCACCATCGGCACCATGCTGGCCGGACTAAATCCTGATATGGTGGCTTTGCAGGAAATGCCTGTCGAGCAGGTTGAAACGCTGGCGGTGACTGCCGGTATGAGCTACAGCTATGCTCTGGATGGCAAGGCGATTCTATCCAGAACCGCACTTACGGATACATCAGAAATTGAGCTGTACAACGGTCGCAGTCTGCTGCACGCCAACACTGTTATTGGTGGAGTTACTTTTTCATTCTACGCCGCGCATATAAGCTGGAATGTGGACGGCGATCTGCAATGCCGTCAATTCATCGATGAAGTGCTGACCGCCGATCCGGTGAAGCACTTCATAATTGCAGGCGATTTCAACGATGAAGTCTACAGCACGCAGATAGATATTCTTTCGAAAAAACTGGGCGATTCATACATTGCCGCCGGGCTTTATCCGGGCGAGCGCATTACCTGGCCGTCCACGCGCTTCGACGACAGCGAAGGCTCGCAGATGATAGACCTGATTTTATTCCGTAAGGACTTTGCGCCGATAGTCACGCAGACTGAAGTTGTGAATCTCGCGCCGGTCTTGTCCGACCACAAACCGGTCATGGCCGAGCTGCTTTTTCCTGCCAAGGACGGGGAGCCATTTAGCACAAATCCATACGCCGCGCTGCGCGACATCTGGCGCGACTTTCCGCCGGAAGGCGAGCGACCTGACAATCTGCTGGTAAATCCTTCAGCCGAAGATGGCCTGACAGGCTGGCAGACTGCTGATGGAGCCGTTTCGGTTGCAGCGCGCGAAAATCAGAGCGCACTAAGCGGAGAAGGCATGTTCGCTGGTTTTGCAGAATACGTAGAAGGAACTCCGCATATGTCTTCGGCCTATCAGGATGTAGATCTATCGGCAATGTCTGCGGATATCGACGCTAGCCGAGTGCACCTATATGTCTCTGGGTATATGACCACCGGCTACCAGACTGTTACCGACGGCGAAACGGTCAGCAGTAAACCTCTGCCATACGATGAAGGCGAAATCGTAGTTGAACTGCTAGACGCCAATGGTGTTTCGATTCAGCAGTTATATTCTAAAAGGCGCGATACGCTGGACTGGCATCCATTTGCAGCCGCACTTGATGTGGCGCCTGGCACCAGAACAGCGCGTTATAGCTGGATAGCTCATCACAAGCCAAACAATGGAACATCCAATGATGCACTCTTCGACGATCTTTATCTGGGTGCCGCAGTATTGCCGGATGCGCATAGCCGCGCTGGAGCTAATCTGCTTATTAACCCCGGGGCCGAACTGGCTGAGGCGGGTGAAGACGAAGAGGGCAACAGCATTTATACCGAACCCGGCTGGGAGCTTTCGGGCTGGCACGTCGTGCCTGATCGACAGGTGCTGGCTTTCTATGCACCTTATCCCTCGCTGACATTTTCGGGACGCTATTATTTTCTGGGTGGAGATGTCGATCTGGTGGCTGAAGGTCAGTCTGGCTTATCGACGCTGGCGCAGAAAATTGATCTGGCAGCATGGCGTGCACAAATCGCCGATGGTGATTTTGCTCTGCGCTGGGGCGGGCGTCTGCGAACCTGGGCAGCCGAAAACGGTGTGACGATATCGCTTGAGATATACAACTATGATGGTTCTCTGTGGGCGCGCATACCCGGCGATGAAATAAAAGCCGCTGAGTGGACCCAGGTCGAATATCTCACACGTATTCCGGCAGGTACCAGCGCCGTCAGGCTGTTGCTCGAAGCTGATGTGGAAGAACGCGGTCTGGGTGTCATGGCCGACGCCTTCTTTGTAATGCCGGAAACCGTGGAACAATAGCCGTATGCCTCCAGGCTTTAAAATCGCCTGCCCGCTTGACAGATACCATTGCATCCTTACTTTATTTATAGATAACGGGAGTTTGCAGCACATGTATGCCGGACTGCTGTTGCTTGGTTTTTAGCGGTGTCCCGGAAACAATAAGGAGAAACAAATGAGCGCAAATCAGGAACAGAGTGGTCTTAAGGCAGCGACTGTAATCAACCTCGGCGGGCTGGCAGAATACGTTCCGGATTCGATCATAAGTCGCACACTGAGGAAAAACGATGCTGGAACAATTACTCTCTTCGCATTCAGCCGCGGGCAGGCATTGAGCAAACATTCTGCGCCCTTCGACGCCTTTGTAGAGGTTTTAGACGGCGAAGCGCTTATTATAATCGACGAGCAGGAACACCTTGTTAAAGCCGGTGAGGCAATTCTTATGCCTGCTAATATACCTCACGCCGTACAGGCCAGGCAGGACTTCAAAATGCTGCTGGTCATGCTGAAAGGTTAATCCTTTCATTATTGCATAGTGGGCAACTCATCATTTATCAGACATATTTTAGAGTCCCATGGCTTGAAAGCCGCTTGCCCATGAGTAATTACACTGGAAATCTGCTCTGACAAAGATATTATTGACCTGTTGAAACAGGTTCAAGTGTCATAATCCGGCAATTCTTTTTCTTACGTTATTCCATATACTTCAGCGTTTGCTGCCGGCTGGGGCAAATCAATAATTGATTCCCGCGCCGCGAAACGGTAAGCTTGCCTTCCCCTAATGGGAAATCATGTTTTTCATATATCGGAGCAATATGTTATGGGAATTATTAAAAATACGGTAAGCATCTGTCAATTTCACATCACCGGCCCTGTTCCGCGCGACGGCTTCGAACAGTGGGTGTTGGAAAACCTGCGCAAGCGCGGTTTCAGGAACATCGACGACTCAATTAACGAAAAATCCTCCGGCTGGGTAAGCGTCGACGACTTGCAGGATTCAACCTTCTTTCTGGAAAGCAGCGTTTTGAGAACGCCTTATGTCTGCTTCGCTTTCCGCAAAGACGAGCGCAAGGTACCCAATCCAGTCTTGAAGCATACTTACGAGTTGAAATGCACGGAGTGGCTGGCCGATCACCCGGAATTCCAGTGGGTTCCAAAAGATCGCAAGGCCGAGATGAAAGACCTGGCCTACCAGGCTCTGCTGGTAAAAACACTGCCGGTGCCAAGCGTCTTCGACGCCGTTTGGAACCGTGACAGCAATATACTTACAGTTACTACTCTTGGTTCAAAAGCCCTTGAAGAATTCGATACTTTCTTCCGCGAAACCTTCGACAAGCTGGGATTAAGCATCGTTCACCCTTATGCACGGGCTAAGATGCTTCTGGAAAAGAGCTATCATTCCCGCCTGGAACAGCACAACGAAGCCACATCCGATAGTGCGGTGGATCTTATTAAAGACAACCGCTGGATCGGACAGGAGTTTCTGCTGTGGCTGGTTTATCGCAGCCTCAATTCATCGTCCGACTATCAGGTTTCGGTCAAGGGCCCCTTGCAGTCCGGCGAGCAGTTCGTGGCGCACATCAACCAGCGCATTGTATTGGCTGTAGATGATGGTGCAGGCGAGCAGCGCATGGTGCTGACCGGACCGCAGGCGCGTTTCGATGAAGTGCGCGCCGCCCTGCGCAACGGCAAGCAGATCGAAGAGGCCAGCATCGTGATGGAGCGCGAACAGAATGAGTGGAAGCTGACACTCAAGGGCGAGCAGTTCTATTTTGCTTCATTCAAGTGTCCCAAAGTGCAGATAGAGCGCGACGACATCACCGACGTAGCCACTGAACGCGAAGCCGTCTTTTACGAGCGCATGCACCTGGTCGAAAGCGGTCTTCAGATGTTCGACAGTGTCTTTGCCGAATTCATGAAGCTGCGCGTGGCAGGCGAATGGAGCAAGACCAAGGCTGCTATTCAGAAATGGTATGAATGAAACGGAGAGGAATATCATGCGCAAGTCTGGCGGTATTCTGATTACCGGCTTCGAACCCTTCGGAGAAGTTAAACTGAATCCATCGGGAATACTGGCGCAGGAATATGCTGGCTTAAGTGATTGGCACGGCCTGCCGTTATATGCGGCCGTGCTTCCTACTGCATTCGAGAAAGCCTGCACTGCAATTGCCGGTTTGCTGGATAAACACAAACCGGATCTGGCGCTATCTCTGGGCGTAGCTCCCGGCCCGGCCATCCGGCTGGAGCGTATGGCTGTCAACTGGCGTGAGTCGAGCAGGCCCGATAACTCTGGAGTTACTGACTGTGGTTCCGATCTGGTAACTGGTGCACCGGTGGCTTACTGGAGTGCATTCAAAAGCAGAATCGGAATTCTGGAGGCTCTGCATGGTGAAGGCATTCCGGCTACTTTCTCCAACTCAGCCGGTTCTTACGTGTGCAATGCGGTCATGTATACGGCGCTGCATCACATTGCAGTCTGCGAAATGACTACCAGCTACGCCTTTGTGCACATTCCGCGAATGCCGGAGGATGTAGCCGCACTGGAACCCGAACGCCAGGCCGCACAGGCTTCGATGCCTTTAGACATAAGCCGCAAAGCCCTCGAAATAATCCTGACTTTAATGAACAGCTAAAAGAAAGCCCCGCATATGCGGGGCATCAATTATTAGGCTGTAATTGTTTCAGCCGAAATGTGCTGCCAGGGCTTTTATCATCAGTTCGGCGTCTTTGGTTCCTCCGGTTTCACGGATGGAATGCATGGAAAGCATTGGAAGACCGATGTCTGCACCCATAACGCCCAATCGACTGGAAATGATGGGCCCGATGGTCGAGCCGCAGGGCAGGTCGCTGCGCACCACTATGCGTTGCAGCGGAACATTGTGCAGGCGGCACAAGTTGATAAAATAAGGCGCTCCGGCGCTCTGCGTGATGTAGCGCTCGCTTGAATTCATCTTCAGCACTGGCCCGCCATTGAGCACCGGTTTATGTTTGGGTTCGTGCAGTTCGGCGTAGTTGGGATGCACAGCATGTGCGCCGTCGTTGGAAATTATTATGCTGCCTGCCAGCGCCCGCATGAAGTTCTCGCGGTTTCCTGCCAGTCTTTCAAGAATGCTGTCGATGAAATTGGAGGATGCACCGTTGAGCGTGGCCGAGCCGATTTCCTCGCTGTCGAAAAGTGCCAGTACCTGTGTGGCGTCTGGCGTGTCTGAGGCCGCCAGAAAAGCCATCAGACTGGTGAAGCTGCCGCCTAAATTGTCTATGCGTCCCGATGCATAGAAATCGCCATCAAAGCCGCATAGGGCGGCCTTCTGCGTATCGACCGCTTCCAGTCTGAAATCCACTATGTCGTCTGCTGAACAGCCTGCCAGATCGGCTATACGATCACGGATCTTTTCCATTTCGAAAGGCTCGCCGTCGTCAATGCCGCACAGCGGGGGCAGATGAGTCTGCTTGTTGAGCTTCAGACCGTCATCGTTTACCCCGCGGTTGAGGTGTATGGCAAGCTGCGGTATGCGACAGAGCGGTTTTTCGAAGTTGAAAAGCCGGGTTTGCGGCGCGCTGCCGTTGTTGTTTTTCAAGAAGACTCTTCCGGCCAGCGTCAGGTCGCGATCCAGCCAACTGGCAAGTATCGGTCCGCCGTAAATTTCGACGCCGAGAAGCTTGTAACCTTCTTTTTTATACGCACCGCAGGGTTTTACGCGCAGACCGGGTACATCGGTGTGAGCACCCACAATGCGGAAGCCGTCTTCAGCCGGACTGTGTCGCCCCATACGGAAGGCGATAATGGAGGAATCATCGCGGACAACATAGCCTTTGGTTCCTATGGGCAGGATCCAGCCTTTGCGTTCAAAAAAACGCTTGAACCCTTTTTTCTCCAGCATAGTCATCGCAGATGCAGCCGCGTGAGAAGCGGTTACACCTTTATCTAGAAAATCCATCAGCCGCATTGTCAGATCAGCGCTCATTTTTATTCCTCCAGACAGTAAAACGCTCTGTTTTTCAAAGTCAGCTATATCATTTTTACTGATCAGACACAAATTCGCGCTGTGATGTGGTGATGTGTATTCAAATTCACTCTTTCGTTGTCTTTATTTTTAGCGTATTGTATTGAAATTATTCATCCAGAGCCTTACTGATGTCTGCGGATGAAAATGCTTGAAAGAGTCATAAAAGCGCGTTATCGTTTTACCTGGCATTTACAGCACTGGTGTACGTTCTTTGTGATTCCTTAATCATTCATCCGGCATTATCAGGTTAACCTGAACGGACACTGAAGCGGTAGCATAAACATTAATATTTTCAGGGGGACACCCTGTGCGGGTTTTATAAAGACAATCTCATCCGGAGAAACCAGATGAGTTTTATTTGCTCTTTTCCGGCGGGAATTTCCCGTCGCTGTGTATTGCTTGAATTATGATGTGGATATTAGTGAATTCGGGTCAAACCGATATGTTTTGGAGGAACAAATGAAGCGTATACTCAGCGTATTACTGGTAAATCTGCTGTTTGTTCTGTTGGCGCCATTCTCCGCCGCAGAAGAAACGACAATAATAGTTGAGCTCAACAGTTATGATGATTACATTTGCGGTTGCGAGCTTCCGATCAGCGGCGGTAGAGGCGTGACCCTTGATTTTGTCTCAAATCCCATAGAAATGGACGATCCTCTGCCTGAAGGCGCAGTGCTTAACCAGCTGCAGATTATTGCTCACGGCATACTGTGTAATTATACGCTCGATACTCTTGCCCTGGAAGGAACATCGATTGGAGCAGTAACCTCTCCTGTCGCGGGTTGCAGTTGCAATGACTGTTTAGCCAGTAACACACTGTCTTCGGTTGTATATCCCAACGGCTTTCCCGGGTATATCTATGGTGGTAAAAATACGCTGAGTTCTACAGAAAACCATAATCTTTTCATATCGTATTTCGAGATAAAATTCATCTATGATAACGGTATAACCGTCAACACTTTCGACGATGAACTTAATAACGATGGCGATTGCTCATTGCGAGAAGCCATTGAAGCAGCCAACAGTGATACTGCGGTGGACGGCTGCCCGGCAGGCAACGGCAGCGATAAAATCAATCTTCCAGCGGGAACCTATGATTTTTCAATTCCCGGAACAGCAGAAGATCTGAACCAGACTGGCGACCTGGATATTTCGAGCGACATTTTAATAATCGGTGCCGGTAAAGACCTGACCTTTATCGACGGTGGTGATCTTGACCGCATTTTTCATATCACTGGTTCACATACCGTAACTCTCAACCATTTTACCATTCAGAATGGCTATGTCGAAGATGCTAACGGTTATGGTGGTGGCATTTATAATGAGGGCACTCTTACCATTAAGAACAGCGATGTTACCTCATGCTATGCTCAGGGTGATGACGGTAATGGTGCCGGTGGCGGCTTCGGTGGGGCTGTTTACAACGAAAATTCTCTGAGCTTGGAATACTCCGAACTTTACGGCAACACCGCTCAGGGCGGCAAGGGTGCCAATGGTGTTTCACGCGCAGGCGGCGGTGGTGGTGGTGCAGGATTGGGCGGCGGAATATATAACGCCGACAGCGCACTGCTGCTGGTTGACACCTGTGTTTTCCAAATGAATGCTGCCAGCGGAGGTGATAAGGGTTATCAGTCTGGTTACGATTGGTCAGGTGACGGCACAGGTGGTGCAGGTGGTGGTGCTGGCGGAGCGGGTGGTACTGGCACAGGTGCCGGTCTGGCTGGTTCTTATGGCGGCGGCGGTGGCGGCGGCGGTTCCTCTTACGACGGCGGCGGACTTGGTGGCAATGGCGGTTTTGGCGGTGGTGGTGGCGGCGGCGGTGCCAATGCCTCTGGTGGCAATGGCGGAGTCAGCGGAACTGGCGGCTATGGTGCCGGCAGTGGCGGACTGGCACAGGGTGCAGCCGGAGCCGATGGCGGCAGCGGTGCCGGACTCGGTGCGGCTCTCTTCGACAACGGTGGAGACGTAACTATCGCGGACTCCACTTTTATAGATAACGTTTCTTCCGGTGGCGATACCGACGCCTATGGTTACGGCGCGGGACTTTTCAGCAACGCCGGAACCATAGGATTCATGGACAGCATTGTAATGCACAATATCGGCAGCACTCAGTCCAGGGCCGATTGCGATGTTTATGGCGGTGGAGCCATTACAGGTATAGGAAGCGGAACTCTTACGGTCGGCGGCGTCTGTCAGACCTGTGGCAATGGTGTGCTTGAAGGTGAGGAAGAATGCGACGACGATAATAACGACAACGGCGACGGCTGCTCGGCTACCTGTGCTGTAGAAGCTGGATTCAGTTGCGACACAGCTTCTCCATCCGTCTGCACCGACTACGATGAATGCGAAGGCGAGAACGGCGGTGACAACTGCAATACCAACGCCTCCTGTACCAACACTCCTGGCTCCTTCATCTGCTCTTGTAATGCCGGATATTACGGAGACGGCGTTACCTGCAACGGCTGTCCGGCTGGAAAATACAGCACGGCTGTAGGGGCAATAACGGTAGATACATGTGCGCCCTGCGAAGCAGGCAACTATGCCAACGGAACAGCCAACACCAGTTGCACAGTTTGCGATGAAGGCACTTATGCTGCAGGCACCGGCAATGCAAGCTGCACTCTCTGCACCGCAGGTACTTATGCAAGTGGTAAGGGTAATATATCCTGTACCGCGTGTTCTGCAGGTTATTATCAGGATGCTGCCGGTCAAACTTCGTGCGATGCCTGTGCGGCGGGTTATTACCAGAACAACACCGGCCAGATTGAGTGTCTGGCGTGTGTAGGTGGCGCTTACCAGAATCAAACCGGGCAGGCATCCTGCGTGGAATGTCCTGTCGGTACCTATTCGTTCGGCAGCGCCAACACCAGTTGTACGCCCTGCGATGTCGGCTACTTCCAGAGCATGACCGGCAAAACCTCCTGCTCGGCCTGTCCGGCTGGTGAATATCAGAATCTGACCGGACAATCGGTCTGCATTGATTGTGCAGCAGGATCGTTTACTGATGACACAGGCAATGCTCTTTGTGAAGCCTGTCCGACAGGTACTTACCAGAATCATACAGGTATGCCTTATTGCGAAAGCTGTCTGGCAGGTACCTATGCAAACAATACCGGCAGCACCAGTTGCAACGTCTGTGCTGCGGGTACGTTTGCTTCAGGCACAGGTAATACCAGTTGCAGCACCTGCGCCACAGGTACATATGCTTCAGGTACCGGCAATGCCACCTGCACTTCCTGCGCTGCAGGATACTATACTGACACTACCGGCAGTACAAGCTGCAACGCCTGTGCAGCAGGCTCTTACGCCACTGGCACCGGCAACACCACATGTAGTGCCTGTGCTGCTGGTACTTATGTGGAGAACGCAGCCAGCGCCGTCTGCGCCAACTGTGCCGCAGGTTACTTTGCCAACACAACTGGCAACATAAGCTGCACCGCCTGCGCAGTGGGCAGCTATGCTGCAGGAACAGCTAATACAGAATGTACGCTTTGCGGCATCGGCGATTACCAGAATCTGACCGGTCAGGCAACATGTCTTGATTGCGCCGAAGGTTTCACAAACAACTCAACCGGCTCTATAGCCTGTGATCTCTGCACTGATGGTTATTACGGTGAAAACTGCACAGCCTGTCCGGTATGTGTACACGGGGCATGCAATGACGGCGACAGTGGAAACGGCGCATGTGTCTGCGATACAGGCTGGAGCGGAGACCTCTGCGATGTGCCTCCTGCAATGGTAATCAACGAGATGTATTTCTACACGCCGCAGAGGGGTGTTGCCCGCCAGCCCTATACCGAAATAAAAGGTCCGGCGGGAGCCAGTCTTGACGGTTGTTACCTCATTGGATTATCTCAGCCGGAAGGAATAACGCTGGTGGAAATCGACCTGAGTGGAAATGTAATTCCGGAAGATGGCTATTTCCTGATCTCGTATTACCACGACATGCTTAATTCTGATTTCTATACTACTGATATAGACTGGCTGGACGACACGCAGGCTGTTCTTTTAAGCTGTGATGATATCGATATCGATTTGATTGGTTACGGTATGGGCGCTGTGATTGCCGAAGGTGATCCGGTCGAAGAATTCGATGTGAATTATCCGCTGATCCGCTCGCCAAATGGCATTGACACCGATGATAACGCAGCTGATTTCGTCAACGCCCGGGAATTCACGCCTGGCTATGAAAACCCCGATATGCTGGTTGACTGGTGCCGCCTGCAATGGCCAGACAGTATTTCCGGCGCGGAATACAGCGAAAGCCCGGATGTATATGGGCGTGTTTATATCGAAGGTCTGACCGATCAGAGCCAGTACAATGACTGGACCGATTTCGTTACGGCTCAGGTGGGTTACGGTCCGGCTGGTACAGTACCTGATAATAACTGGACCTGGACTGACGCCATACCCAACGATGGCTATGACGGTGGCACCTCAGGCGAATCGGCCAACGATGAATATGTCGGCTGGTTCAATCTTCCGGCCTACGGCTCCTCAAATCAGTACGCTTATCGTTTCAGCGCGGACGCAGGACATAACTGGTTGGTCTGCGATTTCGGTGCCGAAGGTTCTGCCAACGGCTATAATTCGGCTAACGCGGGTGTTCTGAATATCAGTGACGATCTCTGTAGACCCGATCCGTGCAATGATCACGGAAGCTGCTCCGAAGGCATCTGCACCTGCGACGACTACTGGACCGGCGATGCCTGCGATCTGGCTGATCAGGACAATGACGGGGTGCCGGATACAGACGACAACTGTATCGATGAGCCAAACACGGAGCAGGTCAACTCAGACACCGACACGCTGGGTGATGTCTGCGATAACTGCATTGATGATGACAACGAAGAGCAGACCGATTTCGATGTAGACGGATTCGGTGATGTCTGCGATCCCTGCCCGGACGACCGCATTGACGATCCCGATGATGATGGCTATTGCGCCGGTGAGCGTTTCAACATGCCCATGGCCGGCGGCGGCGATTGCGACGAAGACCCGGATTCATGTGGGGCGGACTGCTCGCCGGGACTGGCTGAAACCTGCGATGGTCAAGACAACGACTGCAACGGCTCCAGCGACGAGATTTTTGCCGGTCTGGGTGATCCCTGTCAGGTTGGAACGGGCGTATGTCTGAAAAATGGCAACATGATCTGTTCGCCGGATCACCAGAGCACAGTCTGCAACATCGCAGCGGGTACTCCTGAAAGCGATACCGATACCAGTTGTGATACAAAAGACAACGACTGTGATGGCTCGACTGACGAAGATTATCCCGAAGACGTCACTGATTGTGGCACCGGAGCCTGTGCGTCAACTGGCCACATGTATTGTGATAACGGCAGCGAGAAAGATAGCTGCGTCGCGCCTGAGCCGCTGGTTCTGGTGGACGAAAGCTGCAACGATGTAGACAACGACTGTGATGGCTCGACCGACGAGGATTATCCGACAAACGCCACCGAGTGCGGCACCGGAGTATGTCTGGGTGTCGGCAATATGTACTGCGACAACGGTGTTGAGAAAAACAGTTGCGAAGCATCTCAACCCTTAGTACAGGTGGATGAATCCTGCAACAAAGTGGATAACGACTGCGACGGAGAGACCGACGAAGACTATCCCGAAGTTTCCACCGAGTGCGGCGTTGGTGCCTGTGCGACTACGGGTAACATGTACTGTGAGGATGGCAGCGAGAAGGACAGCTGTGAGGCGCTGGAACCGGAGGTGGACGTTGATGAAACCTGCAACACAGTTGATAACGACTGCGACGGCGAAACTGACGAAGACTATCCTGGAGATGCCACCGAGTGTGGTCTGGGCGAATGCGTCGCCACCGGCAATAAATACTGCGAGAACGGAGAAGAAAAGGACACCTGCGTACCTGGCGAAGTAGCAGAAGAACTCTGCGACGGTTTTGACAGCAACTGTAACGGTGTGGACGATGCCGGAGAAGATCAGGAAGTGCTCTGCGGAGCCAACGCCCAGTGCGATACCGCAGCTCAGACCATTGCCTGTGTCTGTGTGGATGGCGCTGAGCTGGTCGGAAACGAGTGCATTATACCCGATCCCTGTGCCGGTCTTGCTGACTGGGACGACTGCGAATTTGAGGGCGGTGAAGATGGAGTATGCTTCGACGAAATATGCCAGAGCATCATTCCGGGTGACCGCTGCGAAGATTTGGAAGCACTGACCATCGGCTCGGCATCTACCTTAGATATGCTGCCGCTGCACAACTATCGTGAAATTACGGCTGAATGCACTGGTGCTGATTCATTATCGGCCCCCGACTGGTTTGCCAGTGTTCAGTTGGTCGATTCCGATAAGTCCTATAAGGTCACCATCACACCTGAAGCTGACGAACTGATAGCGGTGATGCTGACGGATGACTGCCTGACTGATAACTGTCTGGAACCACTGTTCCAGGCAGAAAATGCCGGTGACGAACTGGTAATCGAGAACCTGCCGTCCGATCTGGCCGGAAACCTGGTCATTCAGGTGCTGCTGCTGGAAGGTGTAGGGGAAACCGCTATGGTTTCCATCACCGTTGAGGAAATGGAAGAGGTCGACGGCGATGTGATCGATGGTGATGAGACTGACGGTGATGAGACTGACGGCGATGAATTAGACGGCGATGAAGTAGACGGAGATGAAGTTGTTGACGGTGATGATGTGGCCGATGGTGATGATGTTGTTGACGGCGATGAGAATGCTGGCGGTGACGGAAACATCGACGGTGATGAGGCCGACGGTGACAACGGTGCTCCGGACAGCGAATACAATGTTGACAACGGCGGATGCAACAGCAGCAGTGGCAACTTCGGATTCCTGATACTGATGGCTCTGGGTCTGCTGATTACCATGAGGAAGATCAGAGAAATTTAAAAATCACAGCTACTTGCTATAAACAGGAAAGGGGCTCCATATGGAGCCCCTTTCTTTATTCGGATCAATGTCGCTTTATGGCATTCCCACAAGAGAGGGAATACATATTCTTTTTAGAGTCATGTTGCACATAGTTCAAGATGCTTAATATTCAGGAGTTTAAGTGCAACTCAGCTTCACAAAACAGTCTGTTTTACTGCCGGGTAAATGTTTTTCCGTTAACACCCATTGCTCGACCTGCGCAAGCGTCAGAAACCAGTGTGAAGATTAATGTGGTATCCGTTACAACGAATTCATACTGACCGATCTGTTCTTCAGGGCAGGCCAGCATACCGTCGGTTTCCACTAAACTGGCTGCGCAGCCATCAATCGTCATGTTGCCATTGACATCATAAGCAGTATCGTTGATGCCGACTGCGTGGTAACTGAGATCGCTTTCTATATCCAGAGTAATCTCCGTCGAAGCCCAGCTTCCTTCCAGCATGTCAGCCGTGCCGCAGCCATTCTGTTTGTCACCGTCAGCGATTTCGTCGCCATCAGCGCTTTCATCTCCATCGACCGCCTCTTCGCTGTCGCCGTCTTCGTCGCCATCGGTGCTGTCGTCCTCCCCGCCGCAGGCTGCAAGCATTAACACAGAAAAAATAGAGATAAGCACCAGTAAATACATACCAGAAATACGTCGCATTTATTCCTCCATATGTTCAGAAATGAAATGAATGAGCATTAGATAATGTGCGGATGCTAACACCAATCTGTAACCCGTACAAATATTTACAGAATCGAAAATCAGAAGCCTTTTTGAGAATCTTTGCCAATTGTTAAACCGGGATGAGATCTTTCTCCGTGAGCTGATTTGTTTTTCCTGATTTTTACCACATCCGACAAGTCTGCTTTACATCCTTCATGTCGGATTTAAGAGAGATTTTCACCTATCCAATTAATTTCATAATGAAAATTGGACATGGCTTATCATGGCATTAATATTGCTAATAAAAAGTGCGATGATATCCTTATATATCATCAGAACTTAAAGAATTATCCCGGAGGTTATATTTTATGAGCAGGTTGTCCACAAAAATCGATGGTTTCTTAAAATCTCTATTATTTCTGATACTGGGGTGTTTTCTGTCTCTAGGGCTTATTGCAGCCTGCGGTGAAAGCAGCGCCTCACCCACCGACGGCGATTCAATCGACGGCGACACTGACACCAGCGAACAGCCAACTGACGGCGACGAAGACGGCGATCAGGTTGAAGACGACAGTGCCGAACAGTCTGAGGATGGCGACAGCGAATATGAAGAGCCCGAAGGCGTTTGTACCCTTGACCCCGAGGACACCGACCCCGATTATGTCTCATACATAGGCTGCCGGAAAGATTACGAAGCGGTGGCTGCTGCTCCGCTGGTATCCAGCATTCCCGGTGCACTGTCGGCAAAAACTGTTATTGACCGGGTAGATAAGAACAACCTCTATTTCCAGAACAGCCGTCGCTACCCCATTCATTACGATTTTGCGTCCACACACCTTTCCGGAGGGGATTTCCCTATAGTTCCAAGCCTTGGTGAATTCAACCAGACCGAATACTACTCTCCAGATCGCCGTTTCATTTTAGGTGCTTTGAATTACTATGAAGAACCACGGGTCTGGGCTTATGAAATTGCCCCTTACGACACGGCAAGCGCGGAAATGATGGAACTGGCTTTCCGTAAAATAAAAGCCAATCTCTGGGTAGGTGATTTGCTGATGTTCCATCCGACTTCGGACAATGTCTCCAGAGAAGCCGCTAAGCTGCCATCCGACATTCCCATTATCACCACCGACGAGTTGTTTGCCGGCATCCGTTATCAGCCACTGAATCTGGCTATGGCAATGGGTCAGTTGCGCTTCTTCTCCGAAGAGGATCTCGAAACCAAATATCTCACCTTCCGCGATATCGCCGTGCTGGAAGTTATTCCCAACGACATTTCGGTATGCAGTGGTACCATCACCACCCAATTCCAGACCCCGCTTTCGCACATCAACGTGCTGGCGCAGAATCGCGGAACGCCCAACATGGCGCTGCGCGACGCTTTCAACGATGAAGAATTGCGTTCTTTTGAGGGTAAGTGGGTCAAACTGGTAGTAGCGGCAGAAGATTTCAGCATTGAAGAAGTGACTAAAGAAGAGGCCGATGCCTGGTGGGAAGACAACCGCCCACCTGCCGTGTCGGTGCCCGAAATGGATCTGTCAGTAACCGACATCCGCGATATCGAAAGTGTGCTGGAATTCGAAGAACTGGGACTTGAAGACGCTCTGGCCAAAGCAATTCCCGCCTTCGGCGGCAAGGCCAGTCATTACGGAGCATTTCCGTTCATCACTTCCTACCCCATTCCGTACCCGAAGGCTTTTGTAGTACCGATCTATTATTATCATCAGTTTATGGAACAGAACGGCTTTAACGCACGCATCGAAACCATGCTGGACGATAAAGATTTTCAGGACGACCCTGCCATCAGAGAGCAGATGCTGGAAACCCTGCGAGACGATATGAAAGCTGCGCCTGTAGATGCTGATTTCGAAGAAATGCTTATAGCAAAACTGGCTGCAGATTTTCCGGAAACGCGCATGAAATTCCGTTCAAGCACCAATTGCGAGGATCTGAATGGTTTCACCGGTGCCGGGCTTTACGAATCTGCGGTTTATGATCCTGCTGATCCCGAAAAGCCGCTTCTTAAAGCTGTTCGTAAGGTCTGGGCCAGCGTATGGCGTTTCAGGGCTTTTGAAGAGCGCGAGTACCGCAGCATTTCTCACACCGAAGTCGGCATGGCTATTCTGGTCAACCGTTCCTTCCCAGAAGAAGAAGCCAATGGCGTGGCTATTACCGCCAACATTTTTGATACTGAAGGTCTGGAACCGGGTCACTATGTCAATGTGCAGCTGGGCGACACTTCGGTAGTTCTACCGCCGGAAGGCACCAGCAGCGATCAGTTCGTGTATTACTACGACATGCCCGGTCAGCCTATCGTTTATCTGGCTCATTCAAATATGGTAGCCGAAGATCAGACCGTGCTGACGCGTGCTCAGGTCGAAAACCTCAGCCAGGCTCTTTCGGCTATTCACAACTTCTTCAACCCCATATACGGTCCTAACAGCAAAGAGCATTTCTACGGCATGGACGTTGAATTCAAATTCGATCAGGATCCGGAAGATCCTGAAGGAGATATCAAACTCGTTATAAAGCAGGCGCGACCATATCCCGGACGCGGTAATGGAGAAAGCGAATGACGCGCGGTAAATATGTGACATTGTGCCTTCTTATATTCTTAATGTCTGTGCTAGCAGGTGGTTGTTCTGAGTCTGAAGAAAGCACCGCTGACGGCGATTCGGAAACAGGCGGAGATCAGCCCGCCGATGGGGATGAAAACGTGGACGGCGACAGTGACGGTCAGCCTGACGGTGACGACGAAAGTGTAACGGATGGTGATGGCGAAGGTCTGCCTGATGGCGATGTGGAATTGTCGGAAGAGAATGGAGATGGCGAAGCCAGCGAAGAGGCAGACGGAGACGATACTGAGGGCGATATCGACAACGAAATAGACCCCGACGACATCGGCGACCCCGAATATGACCAGAACCCGGATTCGGTAAATCTGCGTGGAGCCTGCCCAGCTGAGACGCGCGTCGGCGGTTTCAAAGTCGAGATGAACGAAAATATGGGTTATACCGCCATAGATGGTGTGGTTAAAAACGGTGTTATTCCGAAAGACGTTCCCGAAGTCGCTGTCGAAGACGGGGACTGTAAACTGCTGCGTAAGCGCCGTTTAGTCTGCAATCCAACTTGCCAACCTGGCTATACCTGTGATTACGATCTGAACTGTATTTCTATACCAGTAGGCCAGGACGCCGGAACTCTGGTTTTCAGAGGTTTGGTAAAAACTGTGGTTCTGCAGCCGATATATCCGACCAACACATATTCATACAACAAGCTTAATCATCCAGGTTTTGCAGAAAACACCGTTATCCAGGTAGCTTCCAGCGAGGGTTATTTCGGCGAGATAGAAATGTTCGGAGTGGGTGTCTCGCAACTGGTGACTTCTACTGACAAGTGGACCATCAATGAGGGTGAGCCTCTGATAATTAGCTGGACAGCACCCGAAGAAGGCGCTCGCTCGCGTGTTGTAGTGCAGATAAACATCGATCAGCACGGCCTGACACCATTGACGCTGATCTGCGATTTCCCGGATACGGGCGAAGCCACTGTCTCCGCCACGCTCATCAATCAGCTTACCAGCGCGGGTGTCACAGGCTATCCATCGGGTACGGTGGTGCGGCGCACCATGGACTCCATGACCAGTGACGAGGAATGCATCGACTTCATGATCAGTTCCGTGCGCACGATAAATATTGAAGTGGCTGGACATATTCCATGCACCAGCGACGAGGATTGTCCCGACGAACTGGATTGCAATGAACTGATTCAGCAGTGCCAGTAATCGACGGCAGCGCTGTAATATATTGATGTATTGAAATTATCTAATTTTAAAAAGGTGGTTCTCATGTTGAGCTTATATCGGAAAAAGGGTTCAGTCGCTTTGTGGATGCTGCTTCTGGCTCTGTCGGTGCTGACGCTGTCAGCCTGTGGAAACACAATGAACATTTCCACCACCGATGGCGACGATTTCGAAGCGTCAGATGACGAGGTCGAAGCCGACGGCGATTCATCTGCAGATGGCGACAGCGACGGCGAAAACACTGTCGATGGCGATGCTGAACTGGTCGAAGACTCAGACAGCGAAGTGGCCGAAGAGGAAGTCGATTCGGAAGAGGAAATCGATATGGCCTTCTGCGACGATCCGCTGGAGCTGCCGAAAAACGCCTCTATTGTTATTGGCGACGCGCATTCGGGAAGCCGCGAATTCTTCGATTCCGATTTTGTGTTCGACCGTAACGGCGACATCATCAGCGCCGATGCCTACGGCAACCTGATCCGCACCACCAGCGACGGCGAGCGCACTGTATGGGTGGCTAAAGCCGTCAAACGCGCTCGCGGCATGGCCTATCTGTCGACCGGTGAACTGGTTGTGGCCGACAGCGGTCTGGGGCGGCTCATCAAAGTATATTCCGAAGGGCAGATACGCGTACTGACGCGACACCTCGACTTTCCAAATGGTCTGGATGTCGATAAAGACGATTTCATATACGTAAGCGAGGCTTCCCGCGCTGCCATAAGCCGCGTAGATCCGCAGACCGGCAAGCTGGAGACGCTGGCGGTCGGCTTCCGCGCAGCGGCCAACGGCCTCAGCTTCTCCCCGGATTACAACACGCTGTATTTTGCCGCACAGGAAGACGGCTCCATATACGAAATGCAGCGTAATCGCAGTGACGGCGGATTCGGTGATCCAGAACTCATCGCGGTCGTTCCCGGTCTGGGCGGCCCCTGCTATGACAAATCCATTGATGATGAATGCACTGAGAACGACATCGAAGGTACATGCCAGGAAGATGTTTTCGGCGAACTGTACTGCCGTCCCAAAGGCGTATGCGACGGCTTGACTGTCGGCGATGTCTGTGAAGTAGACTACCGCAACGGTACCTGTCAGGAGGGTGAAGACGGCTTTCTGATTTGCGTTCCCGCCATGCCCTGTGACGGTCTTATGGAAGGCGACGACTGCACCACCGAGTACGGTTATCCCGGCGTATGCAAATCGGATGACGCCGAAGGTCTCTACTGCGAGGAAGTCAGCGCCTGCGAAGGTCTGAACCTCGGCGATGAATGTGTGGAGTGGGGCGCAGTCGGAACCTGTCAGGACGACGGTTCTGGTGGTTTATACTGCCGTCCCGAAGGCGTCTGTGACAATCTGGAAGTGGGCGACCACTGCGAGGAATGGGGTACGGTCGGAACCTGTCAGGAAGACGAGGGCGGTATACTGTATTGTCGTGCCGCCGGAGTCTGCGACGGTATGAATATCGGCGATCACTGCGAAGAGTGGGGTACAGTCGGTACCTGTCAGGATGACGGTTCCGGCTCCGGCTGGCTCTATTGCAAAGCCATACAACCCTGCGATGGTCTCGATGCAGGTGACATCTGTACTCTGGATGGCGAGGAAGGCGTTTGCATGTCGGACTATGAAGGTGGCTTATACTGCCTTCTGCCGAACTCCTGCGATGGCCTGAACGAGAATGATGTCTGTGATCTGGAAGACGGTGTGCAGGGCATCTGCGTATATGGCTGGATGGGTATTCTCGAATGCCAGTATGTTGATCCCTGCCCGCATCTGTCCGAAGGTCATTCCTGTGTAAATTACGATGGAGAGGCTGGAATCTGTCGGGCTGACATGTGGCCAGGTTCTCTGTCCTGTCAGACGCTGTCTTCCTGCTATGGTCTGGATCTCGGCGCAGCATGCACTGAAGACGAATCGGATGGATATTGCGCCGATACATTGAACGGCTACCTCTACTGTCAGACCAGTGAACCCTGCAGTGAATCCGCTCCAGGCGATACCTGCACCGATCCTTATTCATACAACGATGGCGTCTGTACTGTTACCGGTGAAGATCTGTTCTGCGCTGCAGCCAATCCCTGTGCAGCCGCAGAAATCGGTGACACCTGTCAGCGCAACGACATGTGGGGCAAGAAAGCTGCATACGACCAGGAAGCTCCCTGGTTACAGAACGGCACCTGCCAGTTGAGCAGCGACAACATCATGTACTGCAAGCTTGTCCAGCCCTGCGACGGTCTGCAGCCGGGAGACATATGCACTACGTCATGGGGTACTTCGGGTATATGCACCGGTGACGGCGATTCTCTCTACTGCGAAGAGCAGAGCAACCCCTGCGATTATTCCAGCCCCGGAGACATATGTCAGCTGTCAGAAGATGAAGAGGGCATATGCGTGGATGATGGGCAGGGTGGTCTGATCTGCTCGCCAGCCGACCCCTGCAACGCGCTTGAAGAAGGCGACGCCTGCAACACGGCACTGGGTGCAGGAACTTGTAAGAAGAACGACGATGACACTCTGTATTGTCTGCTCAATCCTGACTGTCAAGGTAAAGCTGATGGCGACGCCTGCATGAATTCGCGCACCGCTCTGGCGGGCACATGTATCAGCGCCGCCGGAGAGCGTCTGCTGTGTCAGCCCGCTTCGCCCTGCGAAGACAAATCCCTGGGCGACGCCTGCATTGGCCGTAAGGGTCTGGAGGGCATCTGCGCCGACAACGATCAGGATGGCCTCTTGTTCTGCAGCACCGGCGGCGGGGGCATGTTGCACGGTCTGGATACCGATCTGTGCGGTAATCTGTATGTCACAGATGATTATTCCGACGCAGTCTGGCGCTTCCCGCCCGACGGCTCGGCGGCTGAAATTGTAGCTGCTACGCTTTATTCACCTGTCTCCGGCATAGCCTGGGGTATAGAAAAAGGCGGCTGGAATCCCGACTCGCTTTATCTGGCCATTGCAGGCGGCAAAGAAATTCTCGAAGTCGAGTTGGGCATACCGGGTCGCCGCATTGTGCGTCCGGCTGACGAACCGGTCTCGCCGATGGGTAACGCCGAAGCCGAAGAAGTAGACTGCCTCAATCTGCCGGATGCTCCCGTGTCCACCACACAATTGAACAAACCGCGCGGATACCACGATGTAGCCTTCGATTCGGAAGGTTACATTGTCGGCCACGACGGCTTCAATCTGGTGCGCGTCAGCTATGACGATCAGGTGCAGCTCTTTGCTTCTGGTCTGACCGGCGCACAGGGCATGGACTGGCTGCCGGATGGCAGTCTGGTAGTGGCCACAGATGTCGGCATAATCAGTGTACAGCCTTCAGGAGCGCAGGTGACGCTGGCTTCGGAGATTTACGCTTACGGCGTAACGATTGGCGCCGACGGCATGGTGTACGCCGCCGACAACACCACGCTGTATCGCATCAATCCGAAGACCGATCCTGCCACGGTAGATGAATATCTGGAGCCCGGCGTAATTTCGCAGATCGAAGGCACCTGGGCACCGCGTACCATCAACTTCGATTTTGACCACACTCTTATGTATGTCGGCACCTGGTCGGAGGATGTTTTTGTCATCAGCCTCGATAAAAATCTGAACCCCATCGGCAAGCCGCGGCTCTTCGCCAGAATCCCTGGCGATTACAACTGGATGGACGGTATGGGTGTGGACTACTGCGGCAATGTCTATATGCCGAACTACGAAAGCTCTTCGACATATCGCATAACGCCGGACGGCATTACCAGTCTGTATCTGCGCCAGAACTCAGCTACATACGGTCACGGGCTGGAATTCGGTTCGGGCATAGGCGGCTGGAAGGCCAATGCCATCTATATGCCCCAGCCCTACAACTCGAACATGGTAGTGGAAGTTGTAGTCGGCGCGCCCAAACGCCCGTAAACTCTATTTCCATGTTTACCTCATCCCTGCTCTTCAAGTAGGGGCGCAATTAATTGCGCCCCTACTGTGGAGAGGGGATAGCATCGTAGGTCGGGCATTTTTCATGCCCGACAATTCAATTAATCGTCGGGTGCACTGTCCCCGACCTGCGTCTAAGCAGTGTGCTGAGGGCGGAAGAGCAGTTTTCTGAGTTTCAGTATTGCGAGCAGGGCGGTCACCAGCGAGAGAATCATCAGGAAAATGTCTGCGCCTAAAAGCAGGTATTTGCCTTCGGTCATGTATTTATCGAGGAGTGTTATCAGCGAGGCGAAGGTAGTGACCATAAGGAACAGCGCGGGCACCAGCGTGTAAACGGCTTTACGTCCATGCTGGATCAGCCAGGCCGAGATGACAGTGAGCGTAAGAGCCGCCAAAAGCTGATTCGAAGTTCCGAAAATCGGCCAGAGTGCGCTGAAACTGTTGGTGAAGGCTAGACCGGCCATGAGCAGCACAGAGATAAACGAATTAAAATGAGCATTCAGGAATATGCGCGGCGTTTTTTCTCTGCCGCCGAAGAGGCCCATCCAGAGTTCCTCAAAAAGATAGCGGTTCAGACGTACCGCAGAATCCAGCGTGGTGATTACAAAGCCTTCCACCAGAAGAATGCCGAAGACCGTCGCCAGCGCCTGCGGCAGACCTAAAGCGTTATTGAGCAGAATGCCTATACCCAGCGAAAACGCCAGAATCGGGTTTGACGGGGCAATTTTGGCCTGTTCGACCGTGGGCCATACCAGCATTTTATAGTCTTCGTAACTGAGAGTGGTGCAGAGCGCCAGCACTACCAGCAGCGCCAGTGCGCCTTCGAGCAGCATTCCGTCGAAGCCAATCTTTTTGGCGTCGCGTTCGGTGGCGATCTGTTTGGCCGTGGTGCCTCCGGCTACCAGAGCATGGAAACCGGATATGGCGCCGCAGGCTACGGTGATGAACAGCATGGGCCAGATGGAGCCCAGTCGCGCCGCGCCTTCCTCTCCGGCATAGATCGGGAAGTTCATTTCAGAACCCATAAAGCCGTTGATGAGAACACCCAGTGCCAGAAGTGTCATTCCAATATACAGAATCTGAGCGTTGATGAAGTCACGTGGCTGTAGTATGAACCACACCGGCAGCGTGGCAGCCAGCAGGACGTATACGGAAAGGATTGCCATCCATATTTTAGGATCCATGGTAATTGGAAAATGCACACCGACTATAATTGATCCGATACAGACGGTGGCAGCCAGGAGATAAGACCATTTCGCTGGAATTCCGCGTCGGTAGTTCAGATATCCAATTACTGGGGCGAAAAGTGTGATGATAACCACTGAAGTGGAGGCTATGCCACCGATGACTCCCAGTTGCCGTCCCTGCGCGTCGACGGTGACGTTAAGGAAAGTCTGCGTGGCGTCAAGTCCCAGCTTTTCTATCGGCCACATGGAAGTAAGCGATATGGATGTAGCCGCCAGGAAGTTGGATGTTACCAGAACCAGCAGAGTGATGGTGAACAGTATGAAAAGGATGAAACTGGTCTGTCCCAGCGTACTTCTGGCGACATCGGCCATGGAACGTCCGCCTTCGCGGATGGAAACGAAGAGTGCCGAGAAGTCATGCACCGCACCGAAGAAGACGCAACCCAGTACTATCCACAGCCAGGCCGGCATATAACCGTACAGCAGAACCATTGTAGGACCGAGGATTGGTCCGGCGCCGGCGATAGTTGAGAAATGATGCGCAAAGAGGACGTGAATTCTTGTCGGAACAAAATCGCGCCCGTCGTTAACGCTTACGGCAGGAGTGGGACGAGTCTCGTCAGAGCCCAGGTTTTTTGCGATCACACGAGCGTAAAATCTGCTTGCCAGAATGAAGAGAACCAGACCACCCGCGAGCAAGGCCAACGGATTCATGATATTTCTCCTTCGTTAGTCGCCTTTATAGCAGAGGTAATTTAGATTCGTTTTTCAAGTGACGGAATGCTTATACCACAAATTGTGTTCTCTGCCAAATTCGTTCAGTTGGTAATGGAGAGTGAATATACCTCGGTGTTTCTTTATGCCTTTTCCAGTGTGAAGAGCGGAAACTCGAATAGCAGGAGTAAGAAAACACCCGATATTCATTTCTTTTATCTCTTTTCCTGCAATTGCGCTTGTTAAGACCGCTTCAATGTGTATCATGCTAAAGACTGTTTATTGTTTGTTTTGAGGAAGGTTGATTTGGAAAATATAGCGATTCATGAATGGGTAATTTTCGGAGCACTGGTGCTGGGTATGCTGGCGCTGGATCTCTTTCTGTTCAACCGAAAGTCCCATGACATACGCCTGCGTGAAGCCGCCATATGGAGCGTTGTATGGATCACAATGGCGCTGGGCTTCAACGTTTATATATATTTTGCCAACGGCGGCGATCTGGCGTTGAAATTTCTGGCGGCCTATCTGGTAGAAAAATCGCTCTCTGTTGACAACCTGTTTGTATTTCTTGCTATTTTCAGCCATTTCAAGGTGCCATCGCGCTATCAGCACCGTGTGCTTTTCTGGGGAGTCATCGGTGCACTTGGCATGCGCATGCTGTTCATCGCCGCCGGAACCGCTTTGCTGTCGCGCTTCTCGTGGATGATGATAATCTTCGGCATTTTCCTGGTATACACGGGTGCCAAGCTGGCGGTTTCAAAGAAGGAAGATTACGATCCTTCACACAGCCCCATCATGAAATTCGCCACACGCTTTCTGCGCTTTTCGAAAGACATTACCAGCCAGAAATTTTTTACGCACGAAAACGGCGTCCGTCTGGCTACGCCGCTGCTGCTGGTGCTTATTATCGTTGAATTCTCCGATGTGCTTTTCGCGTTCGATTCGGTCCCGGCGGTGTTGGGCATTTCCGACAACTTCTTTATCGTTTACACTTCGAACGTCTTTGCCATACTTGGCCTGCGGGCCCTGTATTTTCTCATCGAAGGCGCTCTCTCCAAGCTGTGCTATCTTAACATCGGTCTGGCGGTGATACTGATATTCATCGGCATAAAGATGATCATCACCGACTATCTGCATGTTCCGGTCGGAGTCAGTCTGGCTTTCATCGCCTCGGTGCTGACGTTGACGATTGTTTTCTCTCTGCTGGCCTCCAGAAAGAAAAAAAGCCGCTGAAAGATAATTCCAGCGGCTTACTTCTAGTGTTTTCTAATAAAGACTGGCCTTACTCCACAATGAACTCGCCGCATTCGCCGAGTTCGAGACAGATGTCGGCCTGGGTTTTTCCGTTCGGTACATCGCAGGTGTTGTTAAAGATACATTCCACACAACCAGTGTCATGCATGGCATCGCAGGCTGCTATCAGTTTTTCGGCGTAGGCGTCATCATATGTACCTGCACCTTCTATTGCGTTCATGCAGTATTTCAGAACCTTGCCCGCATCGGTACAGGTGGCGTAATCGTTTTTATTCCCGCCATCGCCACATGACTGAATAAGAAGCGCTATAATGACCACAGCCAATGCTGCTATTGTTTTTTTCATGATCCTTTTCTCCATCGGGTTTAATGATTCGCCTGAATTTCAAATCCGCTCATCAATATGCCTTGAACTTATAAAGCGAATAGCTCAGTGTCATAAGGATGCTGTTCTGGATCTGCCAGTCGACCAGTACCTGCGGCTCCCGGGTGGCTTTCAGTTCGTATGACAATGCAAACCACTCGACTAGATGGAAGTCGATGCGTCCGTTGATTTTGACGTTCAGCTTTTCGCCTGTGCTCAAACCGCTGTCGTCGGGTGTCATGTAATACGGAATCATGAGTTCCGCTGCAGCCAGATAGCTGATGCGCTTTTCCCAAAGCTCACCCCACAGGCGGTTTATGGATTCAGCACCAAGCTGATACACATTCTGCAACGTGACCAATTCGATTTCGCTGGTGCCACTGTCATCCTTTAAGGCAAGCTGGCCCTCGTCGAACGTTTGCCAGAAGCTCAGACCGAGCATGAACTCAAGATTGACCGGCTCCTGAGCTACAGGCCTGAAGAACGGACCTAAGCCTTCCTTAAGAGTCAAAGGCTGGAACGGATCGGTAAGCACGATCTTTTTGTCCAGCAGACTGTCTATATTTCCATTAGCGCGAGTCAGAGCATAAGTGACCTGCTCAGGGCTGACGTTAAGACCAGGTAGAATATGAGTGTTAAGCGCAAAACGACCATAGAGACCGAACCAGTTATAGAAATAGTAGAGGTACATGCTTTCTATGTCCAGTGAGTCAGCCGTGACAATGAATTCAGGAATCACAGGGGTGCGCGAAATAGCCTCAATGAGGATAAAAGTGTTGCGCCATTCGTGTTTGCCTTTGAAGAGAATGATGCTCGATTCGAAATTCAACCCGAAGGTAAGCGAGTACCCGTTGGGTTGGCCGACTACGTTGCGGCTGTCGTTGAAGCTGAAACTGGATGAAGGTTTTACTCTGAAGTGCCAGCCATCAGGGTCAGCTTCTGTTTTTGTACTTTTCAGTTCCTCCTCCGGAACGACCTCGTCGGCAGGATCCTATGCGAAAAGCGGACATGAAAGCATTATGGATAGAAGAAAAGCTGCCCCTGAGAGAATAATCAATCTTCTAAACATCCTTACCCCCTTTTGTTAAAAGAACATTTATCAGGCTGGAGCATATTCATAACGTGACTCCAGACAATTCTTACCAAATTTAATTCCCTGTTATGCGGGAATGACAGACAACGACGGTTTGAGCAGAACATGCAAGCCATCCGTCTACTCTATAATAATAAATTCCACGCGCCGGTTGGCGGCACGACCTTCGCTGATGGTATTAGGCGCTATAGGCTTGTCAGGACCGACACCTTCGATTGTCAGACGGCTGGGCGCCACACCTTTTTTAACCAGATAATCCTTGACGGCCTGAGCACGCTTTTTAGAGAGCTCCCGGTTCAATGCCGGCGAGCCCTGATTGTCGGTATGACCTTCGATCCTGATATGTAATTTTTCCTGCTGCAGCAGAACCAGAGAGATTTCATCCAGCAGTTCGAAGGACTGCTTGAGAATCACAGTTTTACCGGGATCGAAGAAAACCTTCTGTTTCAGTTCGATCTTCTCACCTTTTACTTCGATCAATTTCGGTTTCTGATCCGGGCAGCCGTCGTTATCCAGATGTCCGTTAACGGTTTCAGCCTGGTCGGGACATACGTCTTTTGCATCGGGTATGCCGTCTGAATCGTTGTCTTCGTCCGGGCAGCCATCGGAATCTTCGAATTTATCAATATCTTCCTTAACTGTCGGACAACGGTCGGCTGCGTCCGCTACACCGTCGCCATCGTTGTCGCCTTCCGGACAGCCGTCTGTGTCTTCGAATTTGTCCATATCTTCTGCTTTGTCGCGGCACTTGTCTGATGCGTCGGGAATGCCGTCTGCATCGTTGTCCTCGTCCGGGCAGCCGTCGTCATCCTGGAAACCATCCACGTCCTCCGGCACTTCAGGACACTGGTCGGCGGTATCCATCAGACCGTCGCTGTCCGGATCATGAGTGATTTCAGGCTCCCATTTTATGCCTACTAAGCCGCGCACTGTAGGCGCACCCATACCGCGGTCAATTACATCGTTACCGATGCTCATGCCTGCTCCGGCGGCAAATGTCATCCACAGGTTTTTGTAGACCTGATATTTAAGACCGCCGTACATTTCAAGCGGAGTGGATTTTGCTCCGGTCGTAAAGCCGTTCTCGCCGAACATTTCGATCATGGCCTTGAGGTCTTTAATGATGAGTGCCTCTGTGGCGAAACCGAAGGTAAAACGCTGTCCGACTTCACCGCCGTAGAATTCCTTGTATTCACGCCACAAATAACCGGCATTAGCTCCAAAACGGAAACGCCAGACGCTGGCTTCGAAGGCCAGCTTGGGGCTTACTGTGAGCATGGAATCGCCCATGAAATCATCTGGGGCGATGGCATTACCCACGGGGAAGGACGTGACCAGAATAAAGGCCAGGCCGAAATTCTCAAAATTGGTCTTCAGTGGGTTGAGCAGATCCAGTTTGAGGTGCAGACGCGGATCACCCAGACCGGCCACGGCTCCCGGTGCTTCTTCGACCATCGCGCCGTTGAAATAGACATCTTCTCCCGCTTGATAGTAAACAACCGGCAGAGCTATACCTATTTCGAAAATTTTATAGATGGAATAGGAACCCAGAATATCCAGGCTGCCATGATATTTTACCAGCGCGTATGAGCCGTCCGGAGTACCAATGCCCAGCGGACGATACTGGAAGCCGAATATACCGCCGACAGAATAACCCATATGTTCGTCAACACGCGCACCTTCGACCGTCAGAAAGCTGCCCACGCCCGGAGCAGGATGCAGCGTCTGCAGGTCAAAATCGCGGTCGGCGCGCACGTCGGCGGTCTGGGCCTGAAGCGCCGGAGAAACTATGGATAAAACGAGGGCGATTGCAATGGACACCCACAATGATTTCATTTTTTCCCCCTGAAAAGGATTGCAGAACGTTTGAATTATATTCGATTAATGGTCTGCAGGCAAATCTGGAAGGCTTATAATTAGGATTACAGTACAGTTGGAACTGCCTGAACTCTGCTTATTCCTTCTCCATAAACAAATCAGCGAGTTCGTCGTAGCGGCTGTGTTCGAAGAGCACGATAATGATGTCGTCCGCCACAAGACGGCTTTGTGCGCTCGGCGTAGTGGTCAGGCCGTCAGAGCTTTTTATTGCCAGCACGTTGGCCGACAGCGCCCTGAAATCTATTTCGTAGAGCAGTCGATTATCCGCTGGAGAATTCATGTGGACGCGGAAGCTGCTGATTTCCATACCCGGCAGCGCATCACGCCACTTTTTGTCCATCTCGTTGCCTGCCGACAGACTGCGGAACATGGCGTAGCCTTTGCTGCGTGCTTTTATGATGAACTTTTCCATTTCGTTGCGAGGCACCAGATATTTCTGCAACACGCGGCTGAATACTTCAATGGCGGTTTCATACTCCTGCGGAATGACTTCGTTGGCTCCCAGTGTCAGCAGCGACTCAGCCTGCTGCATGAAGCGTGCGCGGGCTATTATGTGTATGTTGGGATTACTGCGGCGTAGCTGCTCCACAATGCGTAAAGTAGCCGCTGAATCCGATACAGCGACCGCTGCCACTCTGGCGGTGGCTATTCCGGCTTCATGCAGTACGGGATGATAACTGGCATCGCCGAACATCACAGGTTCGCCTTCGGTTTTGAGACGCGTAACCGTATCGGGATTCATTTCGATGATGATGTACTGTATACCGAAATGGCGCGCCGCCATGGAAAGCTGTTTTCCGTTGATGCCGTAGCCGATAATGATTACGTGATTCTCAAGTTTAATGCCGCCTGAATGTTCCGCAACTGGAGGCAGTGCTGTTTTTGATCTTATGAAGAACGCCGCCACACGTGGGGCCGCCGAAATCGTCAGGGGCGTTAGAGCCATACTGAGAATGGTCACCGAAAGGAAAAGCTGATAGATGTCGGGTGACAGAATGCCGTAATCCAGACCGGCTTTGGAGAGTATGAAGGAGAATTCTCCAATCTGAGCCAGCGCCAGACCGGCAACGATGGCAGTGCGTAAGGGGTAGCGCAGAACCAGAGCAGCGACGGAGCCAACCAGGGCTTTTACTACTATGATCCCCAGTGTTGTAATAATGACTAACTGCCAGTACTGAAAGAAGAAATCAAGATCCAGCATAAGGCCCACGGAAATGAAGAAAAAGCTGATGAAGGTGTCGCGGAATGGAATGATACTGCCCAGCGCCTGATGGCTGTAATCAGATTCCGAAATAATAAGTCCGGCTAGAAAAGCACCCATGGCCGGAGATAATCCGGCGGCGACCGATAGCATTGCAACGCCCAGTACCAGCGTTATAAGCGTCAACTGAAACAGCTCGCCATTGCGTGTGCGTGCCACGCGGTGCATGACAAACGGCACCACCCAGCGGGCCAGCAGTACCACCAGCACGGTCAGTATTGCGGCTCTGGCCAGAGTCTGTCCCAGACTGGCACCATGGCTGGAACCAGCTCCGCTTAGAAGCGGAACGATTATCATCATGGGCAGAACGGCGATGTCCTGAAAAATACTTATGCCCAGCGCAATACTGCCATGCGGGGCGTCCATTGAGGCTTTCTCATGCAGAATTTTCAATACAATGGCCGTGGATGACATGGCCACAATCAGACCCAGCATTATGGCTTCATTGGCTCCGCTGACTATGAATGATGATATGCAGAAAACCAGGAGCGCCGTAAGCACCACTTGCACCGCTCCGCCTAAAAGCACGATTTTCTTTATTCTCAGCAGGTGTCTGAACGAAAATTCGATGCCTATTTCGAATAGCAGCAGCACCACGCCGATTTCGGCCAGCATGTCGATGCTGTGGATGTCGGTAATAAGACCCAGTCCATGCGGTCCGGCCAGAATGCCGCCGGCCAGGTAAGCTATGATGGAAGGCAGACGCAGCCGGGAGAGCAGCAGCAGCAGACCTGCTGAAAGTGAAATTATAATGGCTATCTCTTTAAAAATCCCTGGTTCCATTGCCATTCTCCTGTAAGTCCGGCCATAAATCGATTGCGCCCAAAAAAAATCCTGTTGCGTCTTCGAGATTATTTATTAGCCTGACGGCGCTTCTCATGTATAATCTATCCAAAATTCTATCCGTGCGCATTAAATTAATGAAATTTAGAATCTAATGGAGGGTAGCGTGTTAAAAACCCGTTTGACCAAGCTGTTGGGCATTGAGTATCCAATTATCGGCGGAACCATGATGGATCTGGCCAAAGCCGAATACACAGCGGCTATTTCTAATGGTGGAGGCATCGGCATTCTGGCCTCGGCCATATTCCGGGATACCGCCAGTTTCCGCGACGAAATCAAAAAGACCCGCGATCTGACTGACAAGCCTTTCGGCGTCAATATAAATCTTTTCCCCATGATGATGCCGCCGGATAACAAGGCTTATCTGGACGTGCTGGCCGAAGAAGGCGTCAAGGTGGTCGAAACTTCCGGTTTCGCCGCCCCTGAAGATCTGGTCGGCCTCTTCAAAGAGCGCGGCATGATCTGGATGCACAAATGCGTAGGCGTGCGTTATGCCAAAAAAGCCGCCAGTCTGGGAGCAGATGCTGTTACGGTGGTCGGCTATGAAAACGGCGGAGCCACCGGCAAGCTTAACGTCACTACGCTGGTGCTGGTGCCGTCGGTCGTTAAAGCCGTTTCATGCCCGGTCATCGGCGGCGGCGGCGTTGTTGACGGTCGCAGCATGTATGCTGTGCTTTCTTTAGGCGCCGAAGGCGTCATCGTCGGCTCACGCTTCATGCTGGCCGAAGAATGCCCCATCCATATCAACCTTAAAAAGGCATTGTGTGAAGCCACCGAGCTGGATACCGACATCATCATGCAGTCCATCGGATTCGCTCATCGCGTCTGGCTGAATGAACCGGCCCGTAAGACCATGGAACTGGAAGCACACGGCTGCAGCATCGAGCAGATATATCCCTTCGTTTCCGGCGAAGCGGCCCGCACCATGTACCGCGACGGCGACATCAACGCCGGTACTGTGTCGTGCTCACAGGGCATAGGTCTGATAAATAAGATCATGCCCGCTAAAGACATTATTCTCGAAATGGTGGCCGAAGCCGAAGAAGCCCACAAACGCATGACAGCCGCCATAGGCTGAATCCCACGGCGTCGGTTTAGGCTTTTACCGATTAAGATTTGCAGGGTGGATTGTACGTAATTATAAAACGGGTGCCACGGGCTAAGCCTGAAAGGCTTGCCCGTGTGGTATGTTTTACACACAATAAATCAAATTCTCGGGTAAAGGTTGTTTGGTAAAACATTTACTTGGCCTAAAGGGTTAAAGAAGGAGCAAAACTTTGGATAAGGTATTGTCGTTCCTTGGTGTTATCTTTGCCCTAATATTAATGCTGTTTCTTACTTCTATTGTTGTTTTTGGCGGGATAAAAATATTATGCATAATTCACAATGCAGAAGTTTCCATAAAGGGAGAGATCGATTCTTCTGTCCTTGCTATTATTGTCGCAGCAATTGTTTCACTTTTTACAATACTTATTTCTAAATGGCTGGAGTCTCGCGCTGAAAACACAAGAAAGAAAAAAGAGAAAAAGATAACAATATATGAAGACTTTATGAGTTTTTGGTTTGGTATATTAGTTCTGGGAAAGTCTAGTAATGAGAAGAACAATAAAAACATAATAGATGAAAAATATCTTAAATGGGTATCGATGGCAATATTATGGGGATCGGATGACTTTATTAAAGCTTTCAGCCAGTTCAGGAAATCTTTTAATCACAAGAGTGAGAAGCCCGACTCGGAAAACAACAAGATAAATCCAGATGTTTTCTCACTTTTCGGAAAAACAATTATTGAGATGAGAAAAGATCTTGGTTATAAAGCTCTTAATGAAGACGAGATTTTTAACATGTTTATTCTTGATTGGGAAGACTATAAGAAAAACATACAAGAAAAGAAAAACACTCAATAACAAAACAGATTCCCGCGAAAGCGGGAGAGACAGGCTTGCAAATTACCTCACCCTTGCTCACTGCGTTCGTCTTCCACTCTCCACAGTTGAGAGGTTATAAGAGGGGTGAGGTGAATTAGGATTAATTCCTCTTCGCTCCCTTCGGCAGCAAATATTCCGGCGGCGTCAGGCCGGGGCGCAGGATGGAGCCGAAGAGCTTGATGTTGGGTGCGTAGTTTTCCCACACCGTAGATTCATTGCACTCCACCAGCACACGCACGTCGGCGTAGCGCAGAGCGTGCGGAACTTCGTTCATGGACGGATAAAAAGCATTCAGCGCAGGCTGCGACCAGGCGCTGCCCGGCGGGCCGTCTATGGGCCCGAAGGCCGGAATGCCTGGTACAGGCTCGCGCCCCATCTTAATCCACACCAGCGAATCCAGATGCAGCGGCTGGCGCACATTGCGACTGCCCATTCCGGTGTAATAAACGCGACCGGCTGGATTGCATCCCATGGTGTAGTCGTAAGAGAGATTCAGCACATCCAGGATGTCCTGCTTGAGCTTGATTGGCAAGGTGTCCAGACGCAGGGCCATTATAACCATATCGAGGAATTTGCCCATGGTTGAACCCTGTCCCCAGCCCATCGGTGAAGATTCGGCGCGCGGGTTGCGGAAGGCGTGGGCGTTCAGGGCGGTATCAACCAGATTATCGGAGTAGCGCGTCACCCAGTCGCGGATGGAAGTCTTTATTTCCGGCGAGGCGTGCGGGCTTTTGTAGTAGGCCGTCAGATAATCGAACATGGCGAAGCCTTCGCCGCGATTGTCGAGGGCGTTGCTGAACGAAGCCAGGCTCGGCTGTTGCAGAGCTATTTTATTAAAGGCGCCGTACGGCCCCATTGCTTTCCAGGCCACTTCGAAGTCGCGCTTGTACAGCATGTCGCCGCTGATCAGCAGCAGTTCGCCTGCCGCGTAAAGCATATATGCCGGAGCAGCGGCATTGCGCTTGGCATAGTCATAGGCTTTCAGGGCGCGGCGGCGCAGGCTGTCACTCCGCGTGGCGTCGAACTTTTTAAGCAGACGCGCCGATTGAGCGAAAAGTCCAGCGGCCAAAGCGCTGATGTTGGGATGCCGGGCGTAAGTCCAGTAGGTAAGCGGATCGTCGCTGGCGAAGAAATAGCCGGGCGGATGCGACCAGCTCTCGATTCCCATGCGCACACCGCCGTCTTCCTCCTGCAACTGCTCCCAGGCTGCGATACCCCATAAGGCTTCATCTAAAAGGTCGGGAATGCCGTTGCCGCTTTCGGGCAGCGTCAACTGATTGTCCACAAACCGGTCTGGATGCATCTCATACAGACTCATCAGCAGCATGGGAATCATGGTGTGCATGGGACGCTGATCGAAGTCAGCGGCATCGTGATAGCCGCCTTTGATGCTGCGGGCCTCGTTTTTAGGCGCATCCTTGGGATACATCTGTGTGATGTCCAGGCGTTCGCCGATATACACCACCGGATGATCGGCAGGTCGCGGCCAGTCGGTGTGCTGTGCTTTCAGTTCCTGACCCCAGCGGTTGTGGAAAAGCCCGCGCGCTGCTTTGTAGTAAGCCTCAAAAACGCCCTGTTCGCTGACCGTAGTGCGGTAGGAGACGCCTATGCCGGGCAGGCGGATGCGGAAGTAAACATCCTTTGCCGGTGGCACTATGCCCAGATTTATTTCGCGCACCGTTCCGCCTGCATCGTCGTCGTACTGGCGGCGTTCGGCTACCCTGAGACCGTCGAAAATCAGCGGACGACCGACCAGCTCATCATCGTATTGTCTCACCAGACCACACAGCGAGGGAAAATTGGTCAGGCTGGAGACACCGCCGTCGCCCATGTATGAATACACATAGGCGTAACGTTTGCCCGCCCAGGGATTGTAGCCCACCTGGTTGACCTGAATCACCGGGGTCTGAAGGTATTTGTCCGAGAAGGGCAGGGTGAAGCTGATACCCGCCGGTCCTTTTATTTCCAGCACTTCGCGGCTGCCGACTTTGCGACCCAGATTCAGAAATATATGATGATCAGTCAGTATAACATCGTCGCGGTTTGGTTTGTTGGGCCCGATAAAATATTCTGGTGCCGAGACCGGTACTGACCAGCGCTTGATCTTCTGCACTTCCAGCGGCGTGCCGTCGCGTCCCGTGACTGACCATTTCGAATTCTGCAGAGCCTGTCCATTGCCGCCTGCAACAACAACAGCCAGCACATCCGGAGCCGCCATGTATACTTCACGCAAGCTGCTTGCCGGTTTTGCACCCTGTCCGCCAACGGTTTTTGCATGCAGATAGGCGGCGAATTTATCCTGCCCGTTTCCAGCTTCCACCAGAATGAAAACGTCCACGCCCGGAGCCAGATGGCTGATTTCATACGAAACGCGTGGCCCGGCCAGTTCTGCTGTTTTCTTCCGGCATTCAGTCGGGAAAAGCCCTTTTTCCGGGGCTTCGGCTGAAATGCTGATGCTGACACTTTTCTGTCCGCTCACAGGTGTCCATTTGATAAGAACGGAATTGGAAGTAACCTGCCCGACGGACGCCTCAAGCGGTCTGGCCTGTGGCAGTTGCACCAGCAGCGGCAAGTCGGGTTCCTGAGCGGCAAGCGTTGATGGCAATACCAGTGCAAAAAGGAAAACAGATATCAGAAGTCCGCAGAATCGCATTGTTTTCATGTCCATTCTGAAGTTTTTCAATTTAAGCTTCCATTAACGACATAAAGGATAACCGTTTGCTGCTATAAATGTCAAAGTCGCAACGCAGGCTGCTGGCTCACTCACAAGTGTCGCGGCGCTCTGGGCTGGACGGCACAAGCAGTTTAAGCACCGCAAATCCACAGAGCAATCCTGCTGCCGTTACCGGAATCCCAATACCGTAAAAGCCGAAGAACAGCCAGCCGATCCCGAAGAGCAGCCCGAAAATGCACAGGCACAGACATATACAGCCGGTCAGCAGCGGCAACCATGCGTCGGGAGCATCCTGCGGCCTGCGCAGATCGGCCCAGAAGCCAAAAGGCCGGGTGCGCGCCACAAAACGCTTCAGATGTTCGCGCTCGGTCGGCTTTGTCAGCATAGTTACCAGAAGCGCCAGCGGCAGCGAGGCTGCCAGGGTGATAATCAGTGAAGGAGCAAGTTCCAATCCATATAAGCGGCAGATGCTGGAAACTGTCATCGACAGTGTCATGGCGCTGATTTCGCTCCAGGCATTGATGCGCCACCAGAACCAGCGCAGCAGATATATAGGACCGATACCGGCTCCCATTGAAAGAATGAAGCGGAAAACCGAGGTGACGGAGTCGGCATAGAATGTGAAGATGCCCGCTAGAATAAGAAAGAACACACCGGAAAGGCGTGAAACCAGTATCAGATGTTTTTCACTGGCAGCGGGACGCAGGAAACGAGCATAGAAATCGTTGACGAAATAGCTGGAACCCCAGTTTAACTGGGTATCGATGGTGGACATGAAAGCCGCCAGGAATGTAGCCAGCATGAAACCGCGCCAACCGGTTGGCAGTACCTTCAGCATTACTTCGACATAGGCGCTATGACCGGCGGGCAGGTCGGGAATGAGAATTAGAGATGCCAGCGCAGTCAGCAGCCACGGCCAGGTACGGATGACGTAATGAGTCAGCAGAAACCACAGAGTGGCGCGTGCCGCCTCGCGTTCGTCACGACAGGCCATCTGACGCTGGATGACCTTGCCGCCGCCATCTGAGTTGATGAAAGCCCACCACTGAATTCCAAACAGCAGAGCCAGCATAGCGGGCAGACTGGACCAGAAATCGCCGCCGGGGCGCGGCAGAAAATTCATGGGAGAAACAGCGCTGTCTGCTCCTAACTGCGTTGTCATTTCGGATATTCCGCCGACCGCTGAAACAGAGAATACCGCCAGCAGCAAAGCACCGGACAATGCCAGAAAGAATTGCAGGAAATCGGTTACAACCACGCCCCAGAATCCGGAAAGTATCGAATAGACGGCAGTTACGGTAATGCAGATGGGAATCAACAGCAGCGGATCGAGGCCCATGCTGTCTGCCAGTATGCTGACCATGGCTTTGATAACCAGCGCCATAGCCAGACAATTGACAAACACCGAGAAAACCAGCGCTCTGAAAGCCCGCAGAATTACCGCACCTTTGCCGCTGTATCGCAGTTCGGACAACTCAACGTCGGTAATGACACCGGCCCGCCGCCACAGACGCGCCAGAAAAAAAACCGAAAAGGCTCCGCCGATGGCGTAGCACCACCATTCCCAGTTGGCCCCGATGCCGCCCGAGCGCGTGATGTCGGTCACATAAAGAGGTGTGTCGACGGAAAAAGCCGAGGCTGCCATCGAAGTTCCGGCCAGCCACCACGACAGATTACGGCCAGAAAGAAAATACTGCGTCACACCGCTGGAAGCTTTTTTCTGCAGGTAAAAACCCATAAAGAGTACTATCGTAAGGTAGAAGCCAACGATAAGGATATCCGCTATGGAAAGCTGCATAAACTGGCTCTTTTCGATGGATAAACATTAACAGGAAACCAGGTAAGAATATCAATATTGGCATTCCAAGTAAATATATTCAGAATATTTTTAAGCCTATAAGGAAACAAAACACATCGTATTTTGCTGATTGACCACGTATGTTTTACTAACCATAAACTAACACAAAATGCCTTGAATTCGGCGGTGAAAAGTTTATAAATAACATGCACTCCAAGCGGCTTGTAAATGGTATGGTAAAAGCCGCTGGAAAGAACGCCCAATGTACCCTGCGTTTCAGCCTGTGAATTAACATAGTAATTACGGGTTTTTATATCAAGAATCTACAGATACAAAGCATCGCTTGATACGCGACCAGCAAGGCGGAGAAGTTAGATGAATTTTACCATGATAGTCTGGCTAATTGGCGGTCTGGGGCTGTTCCTGTATGGAATGGCCGTCATGTCTGAAGGCTTGCAGCATGTGGCCGGAGACAGCCTCAGAAATTTCCTGCGCACATTAACCAAAAACCGTTTTACGGGTGTTCTTACCGGACTGGCGGTCACCAGTGTTATTCAATCGTCCAGCGCTACAACGGTTATGCTTGTCGGCTTTGTCAACGCCGGTCTGCTGGATCTGACGCAAGCCCTGGGTGTTATTATGGGGGCCAATATTGGTACCACCATTACTGCTCAAATTATGGCTTTTAAGATTACAGCCGTTGCTTTACCTTTAATTGGTATTGGTGCTAATCTTTCTCTTTTTACCAAAGATCATAAATTAAAAAGCCTTGG
>Ga0172375_10000856_pt1 | contig 49232 bp, 50 predicted proteins | sample LakKiv1m_FD_114537 | JGI IMG/M metagenome (GOLD analysis project Ga0172375, IMG submission 114537) | Freshwater microbial communities from Kabuno Bay, South-Kivu, Congo - kab_092012_11.1m | ecosystem: Environmental > Aquatic > Freshwater > Lake | place: Democratic Republic of the Congo... | reverse complement strand
GCGGAAGCCCAGGAAAACGTGGCGGTGGCCATTGCCGAGCAGGTGGCCGATTACCTCAACCATGGCACGGTGGCCAACGCGGTGAACGTGCCCTCGGTGAGCGCCGAAGTCCTCTCCCAGGTCGGTCCCTTCGTCACCTTGGCCGAAATGCTGGGCTCCCTCCACATGCAGATCGCCAAGGGCGGCGTGCAGGAGATCAACATCGAATACTGCGGCGACCTGGCCGATATGATGACAACCCCGGTCACCGTGGCCCTCTTGAAGGGTCTTTTCACCCCGATCTTGAAGGATGCGGTCAACTACGTCAACGCCCCGATTATCGCGAACGAACGCGGCATCCGGGTGATCGAGTCGAAGACCAGCCAGTCCGACGACTTCCTGAATCTGCTTTCTATCCGGGTCAAGACCAGCGAGGGCGAGAACGTCCTGGCTGGTACCGTTTTCGGCCGCAAGGAGCCGCGCTTGGTACGGCTCAACACCTTCCGGTTGGAGGCCCTGCCCAGCGGCCCCATGCTCTTTGTCCACAACAATGACGTGCCGGGCGTCATCGGCCGGCTCGGTGTCACCCTGGGCGAGTTGGGGGTCAATATTTCCCGTATGACCGTGGGACGTGAACATGCCTCGGGCCGTAACGTTATCCTGCTCAATACCGATACCCTGGTGACCAAGGAGCAGTTGCAGAAGGTGCGGGCGCTGGATAATATCCACGAGGCCATGGTGCTCGATCTGCCAGATTTCGTGGCATAGCGAGGTTGGTGCCGGGGGAGGGGAGGCATGGCTGACGAGGCGAAATGCAATGGTTGCCCGCCAGGGCAGGTCCGGGAGGGTGGCCGCTGTGTCTTGCCCGAGCCGACTTTTACTACCTTCATCATGTCGCTCAACACCTCGGCCCTTTTTCATTTGGGCGAGATGGTCGATCCGGAGTCCGGTCAGAAGGGCACTGATCTGGTATTGGCCAAGCACACCATAGACACCCTCCAGTTGCTGAAGGCTAAGACCGCCGGCAACCTGACCGATAGGGAAAAGGAACTGCTGGAAAACGTGCTCTATGATTTGCAGATGCGATATGTGAAGGTCACTTCGTAGGTGGTTGCAAGGTAGTTCCCAACGAGCGATGCCCGGCTGCCCAGCGGTCGGGCATTTTCATTTTGCGCGTGTTTGAGGCAATGGGGGAGGATGGTGCAGGAGTTCGCGATTGAGGCCCCGGCCAAGGTCAATCTCCAGTTGGCCATTCTTGGCAAGCGGCCGGATGGCTATCATGAGCTGGAATCATTCATGGTCAAATTGGATCTGGCCGATCACCTTAATTTGGTGCGCCATCCCGCCGGCATCTCCCTTTCTTGTTCGGAAAGCAGCCTGTCCGTCGATGTCGGCAATTTGGTCTATCGGGCGGCTCAGGTCTTTTTTGTCCATACCGGCATGGCCGAAGGGGTGGCCATTACCCTGGCCAAACGGATTCCGATTGCCGCGGGGTTGGGCGGCGGTAGCAGCGACGCGGCCGCGACGCTGAAGGGGCTCAACCGCCTCTTTGATGCCGGACTTGATGAGGCAACCTTGCTGGGGCTGGCAAAGCCCCTGGGGGCGGATGTACCCTTTTTCATTCTCGATGCGCCAGCCGCGTGGGCGCGTGGCATTGGCGAGCAGCTCACCCCGGCCCCGGTGTCTGGTCTCGGCTGGATTCTCCTCGTCAATCCTGGTTTTGCGGTTTCGACAAAATGGGTCTACGAGAATTTTGCATTGACAAGGGGGGGCAATCCATATATTTTAGGCGCCGGGTTGGCCTCGGCCAACTCCGCCGAGTCACGCGACAATAGCAGGCCGTTGCCCCTGTTCAACGATCTGGAGGCAGTAACGGTCAGCCGGTATCCCGAGGTGGCCGCGCTTAAGGCGGCCATGATCGCGGGCGGCGCCAGGGACGCCCTGATGTCTGGGAGTGGCCCCACGGTCTTCGGTCTTTTTGACGACCGAGAGACGGCAACCCGATGTGCTGCCTCGCTTGAACCCCGCTATGGCGACAAGGTATTTCTTACGCGGCCGTTGCACGACTGACACGATTCGGGGTTGGGGCGTCGTCAAGCGGTAAGACACAAGACTTTGACTCTTGCATTCGCAGGTTCGAATCCTGCCGCCCCAGCCATTTCATTTTCATTGTTTTCGCAGGCGATACGGCAACGCCGGAGCCTTTTATTTTTTTTGTCCGCACGCCGCTCTGCGGCAATACGATAAGGCGCGAGCATGTTCAAGGATGAGATTAGAATATTCGCCGGCAATGCCAATCTGCCATTGGCGGACGAGATTTGTAGCTACATCGGCATCCCGCGCTCCAGCGCCGAGGTGCGCCGCTTCAGCGACGGCGAGATTTTTGTCGAGCTGGGCGAGAATGTCCGCGGGCGTGACATTTATCTGATCCAGCCGACCTGCCCGCCGGTCAACGATCACCTCATGGAGTTGGTGATCATGGTCGATGCCATGCGTAGGGCGTCGGCCCGGCGGATTACCGCGGTGCTGCCCTATTATGGTTATGCCCGTCAGGATCGCAAGGTGGCGCCGCGAGTGCCGATCACCGCCAAGGTGGTGGCAGAGATGCTCATGGTGGTTGGCGTGCGGCGCGTGCTAACCATGGACCTTCATGCCGGCCAGATCCAGGGATTCTTCAATATTCCGGTGGATAATCTTTATGCCGCGCCGGTATTGCTCGATTATATCGATAAGACTTTCCATAACCACGTGGTCATGGTTTCGCCGGACGCCGGTGGCGTGGAGCGGACCCGTGCCTTTGCCAAGCGCCTCAATGCCGATCTGGCCATTGTCGATAAACGACGGGCGCGGGCCAACGAGTGCGAGGCAATGAACGTCATCGGCGATGTGAAGGGCAAGATCGCCATTCTGCTCGACGACATGGTCGATACCGCCGGCACCCTTTGCTCAGCGGCCAAGGTGCTCATGGACTCCGGCGCCACCGAGGTGCATGCTTGCTGCTCGCATGGCGTGCTCTCCGGCCCGGCTATCGACCGGTTGGAAAAGTCGCAGATCAAGACGTTGGTTGTCACCAACAGCATCCCGTTGGCCCCCGCGGCCGCGGCATGTGGCAAGATCAAGGTGTTGTCGGTTTCGCCGCTCCTGGGTGAGGCGATCAAGCGGATACATTCCGAGGATTCCGTCAGTTCATTGTTTGTATAGGAAGAGCACAGTGCGGCGCCGGGCACGAATCCGCGCCATGGATATTCAGTGAGGAGGTTGAGCTATGTTACAGGTTGAAGTGACCGCGCAGATGCGGACGAAGTTCGGTAAGGGTGCGGCGCGGACCATGCGTCGGGCTGGGCAGACCCCGGCCGTGGTATATGGCAAGACAGAGCCGCTGGCTTTGGAGTTGGACACCCATGCCTTTACCAAGGCGTTGCTGTCCATCCATCGCAAGAATGCAGTGATCAACCTGGCGATCACCGACGGCAAGAAGCAGAATGTCAAGCACGTGGTTACGCGGGAGATTCAGACCGACCCGCTGCTGAACTCGGTACTGCATGCCGATTTTTACGAGATTTCCCTCGACGACCCGATGGTCTTCGTGGTGCCGCTCCGTTACACCGGCAAGGCCAAGGGTGTAGATATGGGCGGCGAAATGGCCATTGCCAAGGAGAAGTTCACCCTTAAGGGCAAGGCCTTGGAGATTCCCGATGCAATCGAAGTTGATGTCACCGCGCTTGAGGTGGGTGGCAAAATGACCTTCGGCGACATCAAGTTGCCGGCCGGGGTCAAGATGCTCGATGCACCGGAGACGCTCTGTGTGTCGGTGACCAGTGGTGCGGCGGCGCCTGCGGCCTGAGTCGCGGCGGCCAACATGTGAGTTGCGCGAGCCGAAAAGGGGCTTCTCCTTTTCGGCTTTTTTATTGCGTCCGTGGGCCTTGCCGGGCCTGTTGAATCATGGAGATGCATCGTGTTTATGCTGGTGGGGTTGGGGAATCCGGGCGATGAGTATCTCATGACCCGGCATAACGTTGGCTTTCTTTTTCTCGACCATCTGGCCAAGCGTCACGGGTTCGCCTTCAAGGGCTCCAAGTGGCAGGCCGAGACCGTCAAGGTCGCTTTGTGGGACAACCCGGTATTGTTGTGCAAGCCCCAGACCTACATGAATTGCAGTGGCACTGCCGTGGGGCAAGTGGTTCGCTTCCATGGTCTCGCGCCGGGGCAGGTGGTGGTGATTCATGACGATCTCGACCTCCCCTTTGGCCGGCTCAGGATTGTGACCGATCGCGGGGCTGGTGGCCACAACGGTATTAAATCGCTTATTGATCATCTCGGCACCAAGGATTTCCCCCGCATTCGGGTCGGGGTGGGGCGGCCGCCTGGCGAGCAACCGGCGAGCGATTACGTACTGGCCCGATTCAGCAGAGATGAGCAACGTGACTTGCCCGTTTTGTTTGGACGTATCGAGGAGGCCGTGCGGCTTATCTTGAACGACGGCGTGACGCGGGCGATGAACGCCATCAATGTTAGCGAAAGCAAGTAATAACGACTAGTTCCGGGCCAGTTTTTCGACCTCTTTGCCTGTTTGCTTACGGCCATCACGAAAAGCATCCCCTTTGAAAAAAACGAAAAGCATGTTATATTGCAAATTCGTTTCTTGGTTTGGGCAACGTTCCGTTGGTAAACCTTTGCGAGGAGGGTCGCATGGGCAAGAAGGTTCTAAAGGCCTTTAGTGTCGGCGACATGGCTGTGTATCCCGCCCATGGCGTTGGCCAGATCGAGGCCATTGAACAACGCAAGGTGGGCGAGCAGGAACAGTACTTCTATGTGATGCGCATCCTCGACTCCAACATGACGATTATGATTCCCACCAGTTCTTCTCGTAATGTCGGGCTCCGCAGCATCATCACCGCCCGCGAGGTTAAAAAGGTGTACGACATCTTGGGCGACCGTGAGATCGCCATCGAGTCGCAGCCTTGGAACCAGCGTTACCGTGAATACATGGAAAAGATCAAGACCGGCTCGGTCTATGAGATCGCCTCGGTGCTGCGCGACCTTTTCCTGCTGAAGGTGGACAAGGATCTCTCTTTTGGCGAGCGTAAGATGATGGATACCGCGAAAAGCCTGCTGGTCAAGGAAATTGCCTTGGCCAAGGACGTGGCCGAAGAGAAGGTGGAGCAGCACATCGAGCGGATGTTCGCCTGACCTGCGGCGGTTCTTTTTCTGGTCGAAGATTGGCCAGCCCGGTATATAACCCCTCCAGGTGGGATCCCTGTGGCAGGGGCCTGAAAGCTCTTCCCCAACGTACATAATGGATGCCCATGGCCCTTGCCCGGCGTTTTTCTTTTCCAGTGGACAGTGCAACCGCAGGACAGCGGCTTGACCGTTTCCTGGCCGAGGCACTGGCGCAGGAGGAGATTACCCGCTCCCGTTTGAAGGGGTTGATCCGCGAGGGGAATGTGGTGGTCGATGGTGCCAGTCGCAAGGCCGGTTATGTGGTGCGCAGTGGCGACGAGGTGACGGTCATTTTGCCTGTCCCTAAGGAGTCAGTGCTTGCTGGTCAGGAGGTGCCTTTCCTGATTTTGTACGAGGATGACGCCATTGTGGTGTTGTCGAAGCCACCTGGCGTAGTGGTGCATCCGGCCTGTGGTCACGCCGATGGCACCCTGGTCCACGGTCTGCTCCACCGTTGTGGCGATTTGGCCGGTATTGGCGGGGAACTGCGCCCAGGCATCGTGCATCGCCTTGACAAAGACACCTCGGGTTGCATGGTGGTGGCCAAGAGCGATCTGGCCCATCATCGGCTGGTGGCGCAGTTCAAGGACAAGGAGATCAGCAAAATTTATCATGCGTTATTGATCGGCGTGCCTGTTCAATCGGCTGGCACCGTTGATTTGCCCATCGGCCGTCATCCCGTGCATCGCAAGAAGATGGCGGTGCGTCAGGGCGGGGGGCGGGGGGCGGTGACCCACTGGCAGGTGATTGAGCGCTTTGCCGCGGGTCTTAGTCTGGTGCAGGTACGGTTGGAAACCGGACGGACCCATCAGATTAGGGTGCATATGGCGGCGCTGGGTCATCCGGTGGCCGGTGATCCGGTATATGGCGGTAAGAACAAAACGACGACCGGTTTGGGCATCAGCCGTCAGTGTCTGCACTCCTCGCGCCTTGGCTTCCGCCATCCCCTGACTGGCTCCCCCATGGAATTTACCGCCCCGCTCTGGCCCGACATCGAGGCGGTGCTTGCCAAGTTGCGTGGCGTAGCAATTGAGGGTGACAGTGTATGAACATTTTTTCTCCGGTGCGCCAAGCTTCGGTGGCGGTTACCGGCGGCATTGCCACGGGCAAGAGCCGGGTTGCCGCCTTGCTGGCTGGCTTGAGCGGCGCTGGTCGACTGGATGCAGATGCAGTCTGTCGCGAACTTTTGCGATCGGGCGCGGCGGGTTGGCAGGCGTTGCGTCGGACGATTGATCCGGCTTTCTTCCGGCCGGATGGTGAGTTGGACCGTCCGCTTTTCCGCGAGCGTCTTTTTGCCGATGGTGCCTTGCGATTAGAGGTGGATGGCCTGCTGCACCCACTGGCGCGGGAGGCGATGCATCGCCAGGCGGGGACATGGCTTAAGGCTGGAATCTATAGCCGACTGGTGGTCGAGGTGCCCCTGCTTTTCGAGGCTGGCTGGCAGGGTGATTATCATCAGGTGGTGGTGGTCACGGCCGAGGCCGAGGTCTGCATCGCACGGCTGATGCAACGCGATGGCGTGAGTCGGCAGGCGGCCATGCAGGCGATGGCTGCCCAGATGCCCTTGGCCGAGAAGGCCAGGCGGGCCGACCGGGTGATCGACAACAGCGGGGACTGGGACGCCACCCGTCGCCAAGTCGAGGGATTGCTTCCCGACCTCTGGCCGGCGCCAGGGGAAAAAACTCCGAAAAACTCTTGACACCTTAAAGGTGGGTCAATAGTATTGAGGCAATTCCGGTCACAGCGGAATAATAACGACCGCACAACAGCCAATTCCGCTTGGATTCCCCCGCGAACAGTAAACATCTAGAAAAAAAGAAAGTCGGCGCATTATTTAGGCCCAACATTGTTGCGCTACCCCGGTTCGACATTCAGAGAACAACCATCAGTCCATTAAATCTGGCGGCATTCCTGAAATCACAGAATAGAGTATTTGGGTATAGAGGGTTATCGGATCTGGAAACGCGAGGTGATGCGACCTTTGATTTGGAATGGCCCCTGCCGCTTGTTCCCTGACTTGTAAATTTTGTTCCCTGTCGCCCGGTTGTTTGGCGATGGTTTTTTGTTTGGGCCTCCATGGAGGCCTTCTGGTTAAGGGCTTTGTGCCCACTGCCCTTAGGGTAACCCGCCGGATGACTTTCCATCCCGCCCCAGCTGCCACTTGAAGGAGAAGGCGATTTAATGAACTTGGCTGAATTGAAACAGATGAAGATCGCTGAGCTGACCCGGCTCGCGCAGCAGTTTAATATCGAGGGCTACAGCGCCATGCGCAAGCAGGAGTTGATCTTTTCGCTCCTGCAGGCCCAGCAGACCGTTTCCGAACGAAACGGTGAGAACTTCGGCAGTGGCGTTTTGGAGGTGCTGCCAGACGGCTTCGGCTTCCTGCGCGCCCCTGACTATAACTACCTCCCCGGCCCTGACGATATCTATGTCTCGCCATCGCAGATCCGCCGTCTTAACCTGCGCACTGGCGACACCATCGAGGGTCCGGTACGGGCCCCCAAGGAGGGCGAGCGTTATTTTGCGCTGCTCAAGGTCGACCGCGTCAATTTTGATCCGCCGGAGAAATGCCGCGACAAAACCCTGTTCAGTAACCTCACCCCGCTCCACCCCAACGAGCGCATCCGCCTGGAGCGCGACCCGGATAATTATTCCATGCGCATCATGGATATGATGGCGCCCATCGGCAAGGGGCAGCGCGGCCTTATCGTGGCCCCCCCCCGTACCGGCAAGACGGTGCTCATCAAGGATATTGCGAACTCTATTTTAAAGAACCACCCCGAGGTCATCCTCATCGTGCTGCTCATCGATGAGCGGCCGGAAGAGGTGACCGATATGGCCCGCAGCGTCAATGCCGAGGTGATCAGCTCCACCTTCGACGAACCGCCGCAGCGCCATATCCAGGTGGCGGAAATGGTTATTGACAAGGCCCGGCGCCTGGTTGAGCACCAGAAGGATGTGGTGATCCTGCTCGACAGCATCACCCGCCTGGCCCGCGCTTACAACACCGTAGTGCCGCCCAGTGGCAAGATTCTCTCCGGCGGTGTCGATTCCAACGCCCTGCATCGGCCCAAGCGTTTCTTCGGCGCGGCCCGTAATATCGAAGAGGGTGGCAGCCTCACCATTATCGCCTCGGCCCTTATCGAGACCGGCAGCCGGATGGACGAGGTGATCTTCGAGGAGTTCAAGGGCACCGGCAACATGGAGATCGTACTGGAGCGCAAGCTCGCCGACCGCCGTATCTTCCCGGCCATGGACATGGGCAAGTCCGGTACCCGCAAGGAGGAGTTGCTTTTGCCCCAGGACGAACTGAACAAGGTCTGGATCCTCCGCAAACTCCTCTCCTCCATGAATCCGGTGGATGCCATGGACTTCCTGCGCGACAAGATGAAGGGCACTAAATCCAATGCCGATTTCTTCGCCTCCATGATGCAGGGGTGAGCTGGTTGTTGATAGGGCTTGAAAAAAATAGAAAAGCGGTTTATATACCGCGTTTCGACGAAATTATATCCTGGCCGGGGTTGTTCCGGCCGGCGGATGCACGATGCCATTGGAGGACAATATGAAGCAGGACATCCATCCCGAGTACCACAAAATCAAGGCCACCTGTGCCTGCGGCAACGAGGTGGAGTTGGGCTCGGTCATGCCGGAGATGAAGGTGGAAATTTGTTCCGCCTGTCATCCATTCTTTACCGGCAAGCAGAAGCTCATCGACTCGGCTGGCCGGGTTGAGAAATTCCTCAAGAAGTACGGCAAGACGCTGGAGAAGTAGTCAGCTCCACCGCTGTTGTTGCGTACGCCCTGCGGCTGCCTGTCTTCAGGTTTTTGCCCGCGGGGCGTTCTTTTTTCCCGCCCCCTGAGCGCGAGTCCACCCCATGTTTGAGCAGCTTGCCAATATCGGCGAACGCCGCCGCCAGCTTGAGGAAATGCTTTCCGATCCGGCGGTGATTGCCGACAACGTTCAGTTCCGGGCCACGGCCAAGGAGCATGCCCATGTCGCCAGGCTCCACGAACTTTACTCCGGCTACAGCAAGGCCCAGCAAGATCTGGAAGATAACCGCCTGATGTTGCAGGAGGAGACGGACGCGGAGATGATCGAGCTGGCCAAGGCCGACAATGCGGCGCTCAAGGAACAGATTGCCCACTTCGAGCAGGAGCTGCGCATTGCGTTGCTGCCGCGTGATCCCAACGATGACAAGAACATTCTCCTTGAAATCCGCGCCGGCACAGGCGGCAATGAGGCCGCGCTTTTTGCCAGCGACCTTTTCCGCATGTACAGCCGGTATGCCGAGGAAAAGGGGTGGAAGGTCGAAATCTTAAGCAGCAACCCCATCGGCATTGGCGGTTTCAAGGAAATCATCGCGCTGATCAGCGGCGAGCAGGTATATAGCCGGCTCAAGTATGAATCCGGCGTCCATCGGGTGCAGCGGGTGCCGGAAACCGAGGCGCAGGGCCGCATCCACACCTCGGCTGTTACGGTGGCGGTGCTGCCCGAGGCGGAAGAGGTAGAGGTGGATATCGCCCCCAATGAGCTGAAATTCGACGTCTTCCGTTCCTCCGGCCCAGGTGGCCAGAGCGTTAATACCACCGACTCGGCGGTGCGGGTGACCCATCTGCCCACCGGCCTGGTGGTCATCTGCCAGGATGAAAAGTCGCAGCACAAGAACAAGGCCAAGGCCTTGCAGGTATTGCGTGCCCGGCTGCTCGACAAGATGCAGCAGGAACAGCAGGCCGAGATGTCGGCCAACCGCAAGAGCCAGGTCGGCTCGGGCGACCGCAGCGAACGGATCCGCACCTATAACTTCCCGCAGAATCGCCTTACCGACCACCGGATCAATCTTACTGTCTACCAGCTCGATAGCGTCATGCTCGGCAAGCTCGAAGAGGTCATCGACCCGCTGGCGGTTCATTATCAGACCGAGGCCCTCAAGGCCGCACAATAAGCCGAGGCGCCATGCGGATTGGTGAGTTTCTGCAGAGTGCCACCTCCGGCCTTGCCGCTGTCGGCATCGAAGGGGCCGAACAGGAGGCCGCCTTGCTTCTCGGCCATTTTCTCCGGCGGAACCGGGCCGCGCTGCTGCTGCACGCCGAGGACGAAATTGTGCCGTCGCTGTTGGCCGAGGCCAAGGGGGCCTTGGCGCGGCGCCTAAGCCGCGAGCCGCTCGCTTACATCCTGGGCGAGCAGGAGTTCTGGTCCCGCATTTTCAGTGTCAATCCCGCTGTCCTCATCCCGCGCCCTGAAACCGAACGCATTATCGAGCTGGCCTTGGAACTCTATCCCGACCGCAGCCTTCCCTATCGTTTCCTTGATCTTGGCACCGGCAGCGGCATCCTGGCCATCGTCCTGGCCGGCGAATTTATGAAATCAAAAGTCTTGGCGGTGGATCGATCTGCCGGCGCGTTGATCACGGCGGCCGTTAACGCACGGCGCCATGAGGTTGAAGCGCGCGTCCGCCTTGTGCAGGCCGACTGGCTTGCCGCCTGTGCCAAGGAGCCGATCTTTGATTTGGTGGTTGCCAATCCGCCCTACATTGCTGAAGCGGTGATGGATAGCCTGATGCCGGAGGTGCGGGACTTTGAGCCTCACACCGCGCTTAATGGCGGCGACGACGGTATGCGGGAGATTGCTTTGCTGGCCAGCGAGGTGGCAATCGTGCTCAGGCCCGGCGGCTGGCTTTTGATGGAGATCGGCGCGGATCAGGGGGAAGCCGCGTTGAAGTGCTTTGTTTCGCTTGGCAAATATGATAGGGTGGATGTCCAGTTGGACTATGCCGGTTTGCCCCGGGTGCTCATGGCCCGGCGTCCTGTGAACGAATAACCTTGCAAGGTTTTTATGGACAAGATTGTCATTGAAGGCGGCTGCCCCCTCCATGGCGAGATCCCCATCAGCGGCGCCAAGAACGCGGCGCTTCCCCTTATCACCGCTACCATCCTGGCTCCTGGCCCCCATGTCCTCCACAATGTCCCTGACCTGCGCGATACCCGCACCATGCTGGTGCTGCTGGAATCATTTGGCATTACCTGGAAGCGGGAGGGGAACACCCTGACCATCGACTCGTCGAACCTCGACAATGTCGAGGCATCTTACGAGCTGGTCAAGACCATGCGGGCCTCGGTGCTGGTATTGGGGCCTTTGCTGGCGCGGGCTGGCCGGGCAAGGGTATCGTTGCCCGGTGGGTGTGCTATCGGCGCCCGGCCGATCAATTTCCACCTGCAGGGCTTGTCACAGCTTGGCATTCAGTACGAACTGGATCAAGGGTATGTGGACGCCAGCAGCAAAGGCAGGCTCCAGGGTGGCACCGTCTATTTTGACATCCCCTCGGTCACCGGCACTGAAAACCTTGTCATGGCCGCCACCTTGGCCAATGGCACCACAGTGATCAAGAACGCGGCCAAGGAACCGGAGGTGGGCAACCTGATCGACATGCTGATCAGCATGGGAGCGAAGATCAAGGGCCGTGATACCGATACCATTGTGGTGGATGGGGTCAAGAAGCTGAAAGGGGCCAAGGCGACCATCATCCCGGACCGGATCGAGGCCGGCACCTTCCTCATTGCAGCCGGCGCGGCAGGCGGGGAGTTGACTCTGACCCATTGTGATCCCAAGCTGCTGCCCGCCCTGCCGGAGAAATTGCGCGCCGCCGGGATCACCATCAAGGAAGAAAAGAACCGGATGCATGTGGTCCGCAAAAAGGGAACAGCGCTCCGGAGTGCGGACGTGAAGACTATGCCCTATCCCGGTTTCGCTACCGACCTCCAGGCGCAGATCATGGCGCTTATGACCATGGCCGACGGCTTGAGCGTCATCACCGAGACCATTTTCGAGAATCGCTTCATGCATGTGGCTGAACTGCGGCGTATGGGAGCGGACATCCGCATCGACGGTCACAGCGCCATTGTCACCGGGGTTGGCAAGCTCTCCGGTGCGCCGGTCATGGCCACCGACCTCCGGGCCAGTGCCTCATTGGTGGTGGCCGGCCTGGCCGCCGAGGGGCTCACCGAAATCTCCCGAGTCTATCATCTCGACCGCGGTTACGACGACTTGGTGGGCAAGCTCTCCAGGGTTGGCGCCCGCATCCATCGCGAGAAGGGATAAGCGCCGACTTTAGACCACTGGCAGGGTCAGCGTCACGGTGGTGCCTTCGCCAGCGCGGCTTGACACCTGTACCGTACCGTTGTGTTCGTCCATGATTTTGTTGACCATGGCCAGCCCCAGGCCGCTGCCCTGCGGTTTGGTGGTGAAATATGGATCCATGACGCGGTCGATAATTTCCGCCGCGATGCCACTGCCGTTATCCTGCACTACGATCTGTACTGTCCCTTTATTTTCCCCCACCCGCGCCGTAACCTTTAGGGTGCCGCCCTGCTTCATGGCTTGCAGGCTATTCAGGTAGAGATTGAGCAGTACCTGATTGAGCCGGTCACGGTCTGCCAGAGCCGGTGGAATATCAGGGGCGACAACATGGTTGATGGTTGTGCCTTGGGCGGTGGCATCGCTGGCGATCAGGGTAAGCGAGTTGGCCACCAGCTCATCCAGGTCGAGTGATTCACGATTGAGGGGTAGGGGCTTGGCAAAGTTGAGCAGCTCGGTGATGGTGCGGTCCAACCGTTCTACCTCGTGGATGAGCAGGGTGGCGGAGTGGCGTTCTTCGCTCTCTTCGGCAAAGCGGGAGCCCAGGAGCGCGGCCAGTCCCTTGATGGAGCTTAAGGGATTGCGCACTTCATGGGCCACGCCGCCAGCCATCTTGCCCAGAGCCACTAGCCGTTCCTGTTTCTGCATCTGCCGTTCAAGGCCTTTGAGCCGGGTCAGGTCATGGAGCATCAACACCCGGCCGATGGCAATAGCTTTTTCGTTGTAGATCGGCAAGGAGCTGGCGTGGAGGATCAGCTTGTTATCTATGGCCGGCGTGGTGAGTTCGCGGTCAAGCATCTCCTCGTCTGCCGTGGTTGGCGTGAAGAACGGCGCTAGATGTCGAGGGAGCACCTCGGACGCCCTGCGGTTGAGCGCGGCCGCGGTGGTAATGCCAGCCAGTTCCGCCGCTTGGGTATTGAAGGTTTTGATGCGTCCTTCCTGATCGGTGGCGATGATTCCCACCGGCAACCGTGAGATCAGCAGCCCCGTGAAGGCATTAATGTATTGGATGGTCTGTTGGGCGGTTTTGTAGCCTTGTGCCGACAACAGTGCCATCCAGCTGCCGATGCCAACCAGCAGGATCGCGAGCGAGATGAAGAGGATGTGGTAGAGATCCTGGCGGATCACTTTTTCTTCCTCGCTCATATCGAGGCCGACGACGATGAAACGGCCCTTGCTCTCGGCGAAGGCGTCAGACGGTGGTTGTCCGTTTCCAGATGGTTGTTGTCGGCACCACGTGTCAGTCCCCGGGCCTTTAGCCTTTCCTGCTCCCATGGGCGCCATCATTCCCAGATGTCGCCCGAAGAAGTGACCGCGTCCATGGAAAGGCCTGAAGATGCTCGTTACCTCGAAAATTTTGTGGGGGGCAGTGGCACGTTCATGTATCTGGTAGCGGCCGCGCGGTGGCATCCCGGTCGGCGCAAGGGGCAGGTGGTCGAGGGTGGCGCCGACCTGCTGGCGGTTGCTGTGAGCCAGGATGCGGTTCTGTTCATCCACTACCGCGATGTAAACGATGCCGGATTCGCCCGCTGCCTGTTCCACCAAGTGCTGCATCTGGGTGGTGGTGGGAGTGCCGCCCATCATCAGCGAGGCGCGGGTGCCGGCGCCGACAAAGCGGATGACCGACATGCCCCGGTTGAAGAGGCTTTCGGTGATCAGGCGCTGTTCCCGTTGGAGGTTGTTGACGGTGAAAAAAATGACAATGCCGAGCAGGATGCCGATGGCCGTGGCGAGCAGCCATGGCGAGGCAAAGAGAAAGGGGTGCTGCGGCATTTTTGGGGTGCGGCCCATGGCGTTTCCGGTGGTTGATATGTACAAGGACACCTTACAATAACTGTGCCACGAATGCATGGCCCATCTTTGCGCTTCACGGGAGGGGAATTTGGCCACATGAGGCAATATCATGCAGAAGTCGGTGGGTAAAAAAGAGGCACATGGCACAAGTCTGGTTGGATAAAAAGGATACACCAGCGTCTGTTGGCAGGGGAAAGCCCAGGCTGGTTGTGCCATAAAAATTTCATGATCCCCGTCGGTTGCGGTTTTCGTGCCCCAAGTGGCATGGAAGTTGAAAAAGAACAGCGCAGACAACACGGCAACAAGGCTGTGGTCAAACACCATTGCACAGGAGGTAGATTATGAAAAAGGGTATCGTGACGATTATCGCTGTGGCCGCCATCGGCCTTGCCACGTTCCAGGTGGTGGACGCCCGGCCTGGCAAGGGCGCTGGAGTGGGATCGGGGTATGCCCAGCAGGCCCTTGACCCGGCCACCCAGAAGGCGCAGGATAAGTTCCTCAAGGAAACCACCGAACTGCGGAAGCAGATGGTGGCCAAAAGGGCGGAGATGCATGCCCTCATGAGTGGCACCAATCCGGACGGCCAGAAGGCGGCCAAGCTCTCTGAGGAGATGTTCGAGTTACGGGAGCAGCTGCGGACCAAGGCACAGGCCGCCGGATTGCCTGCTGGCTTCGGCCCCGGTTTGTGTGCCGGTAACGGCATGGGTAGCGGTATGGGCATGGGCGGCGGCATGATGGGCTACGGCCCGCATCGCGGCTGGTAAGCGATTTTCCCCCTACCCCATTCTCTGGGCAGGTGCCTTTTATAGGGTGTCTGCCTTTTTTATTGCTTGGAGCGCCTTGGCGAGGGCGGCGTGGTGAACGTGGCCAGCGTAGTGGACAGCGCTTTTGCCCGTGATCGGGTCAAAGGCGCTGGGGTCGGCGCGGCAGAGATACTGCACCTCCCGGGGGTAGGTTGTCAGGGCCTCTTCTGACGTGAGGCCGATGACCGGCGCGATTGCCTCCCAGGTCGCCCCGCAGGAGGCGCCACGGAGTACGGTGATCTTTTTGATCCGTCCCTGTTGGTCGAGGCTGAGCGTAAGTTCCGGAAAGCCGAACTGCTCGCCGTAGTGGCCTAACCCTTGTTGGCGGCCTAGTCCACAGCAGGTGAAGGGGGTATGGCCGTATCGGCACTTGCGGCCCGAGGCGATCAGCGGTATCCGTTGTCTTTCGCAGATCGTGGCGAGATAATCGAGTAGATCGGGATGCTTGATAAAACCGAGGACGAGGTCGCCGGCAAAATGTTCGGGCAGATGGGCCTCCGGTTCATCGACCAGCGGCGGCAGGTTGGCGGGCACGGTAATGACCTCGACGATTTCAAGATCATGGCCATACTCCTTGATGCCGCTGATTTTCAGGGCGCCGGCGTCCCCTTCTTGAACGACGCTGATGTGGGTGACCTGTTTGCTCTCCATTTGGTTCCTCGCTGGAGAGTGTAAAATAGGCAGTTCCTGGGTGCAGGTAAAGAAAAAAACGCGGGTCAGGTGAGTGTCCCCGGCCCGCGCGCCCCCCATGGAGAATTAGTTAAGAGCGGGGTGGGGTAGATCAGTGAGTCAGGAGGCTGACCATGGCCGGGAAAGTGGGCACGGTTTGGGCTGCCGCCAGATCCAGTTCATGAAGCAGGCTGGCCATGGCATCTTCGAGTCGCTCAAAGGGGATGCCGAGCGTGAGGGCAAGGTCGTCCATGGTCTTGCCGCTGCCCAGATGCTCTTCGGCCACGATGATCTTGAGAAAGTCCTCGCGGATAAAGGCCATGGCCCGCGTGGTGAGGCCGTGTATGTTTTCGCAGGCCTGGTCGTATGTGCGGCCATGGGCAAGGGCATACCGGATCTGCTTGATCGCATTTTCGTAGATCGCGTGTCCTTCCGGTGTGAGTTCCGACCAAGCTGGCATGCTTCCCAAATACATAGCTCCACTCTCTCCGTGATTGTTTCTCGGGCTGGTTCGTTGCGACAGCGCAACGCATGCGGCCCCATGCGGAATGTCCCTTCTCTGCGAAATATTGTAGGGAGATTTTCTGACATATTTCTTACAATCAAACCAAAGGATATGTTTTGGGGGAAAACACGTTATTTATTTTCCAACTAACTGGAATACAATGAGAAAAAATAATGGGGCAAACCGAGGCGCTACGGGGAAAATGGGCGTTAGGGCTGGAAATATAAGAGGATTGTGGGTGGCGTTGACGCTCGCCTTGTTGCTGGGTTCGCCGGTTGCCGCTTTCACCCCGCCTGATCCGGCGCTGTTGGCCTCGGCCTACCAGGGGGGAGAGGCATTTAAATACGCCATATCATGGCTCGGAATCCCGGCCGGTGAGTTGGACATGAGCGTGGAGAAAAATCCGGAACACCCTGGTCAGTTCCTTCTCCGGGTAACGGCCAAGACGACGGGGCTGCTTGATGTGATCTACCCGGTGGAGGACCGCTATATTATTGTCGTCGAGGAGGGAGAACAGCGACTCCCTCTTCGCTGTTTTCAGGATCAGCAGGAACGGGGGCGCCTCAACAAACGGTTGACCATTTATGACCAGCAGCGGCATCTGGTCACCTATATGAAAAACGAAAATCCGCCCGAGGTTTCCTTGATAGATGGCCCGGTGCATAATGAATTCTCCGCGTTTTTTTATATGCGAAGTCTCAATTTCACTACCGACACTCACCCGATGGTGCCAACCTTTGCCGATAAAAAACGGCATCAGGTTGAAGTTCTTGTCGACAATCGGGAAACAATACCTTCCTTTATGGGTGACAAGGCAACCATCCAAGTACGGCCGCATCTGACTTTCAAGGGGTATTATGAAAAGGTGGGCGATCCAAAGGTCTGGCTGACCGATGACCAATACCGCATTCCGCTGTTGATCAAGGCCAAGATAGTTATCGGTTCATTAACCGGCCGGCTGGTCGAGTATCACGGCCCGTTGGGCTCCTTCAAGGAGGCGCCGCAACCTGAGGCCCAACCCCAGTCGCAGTCGCTGGCGCCGGGCACCACCATCTCGACGCCCGAGGTGACGATCACGATCCGGGGCGGCGACCAACCTACTCCTTAAGGTTGGTGGCCAGCCGGGCAAAATCGTTGGCCGTGAGGTTCTCGGCCCGCCGGGTCGGGACGATGCCGGCGGCGGCCAATGCCCGGGCGATTGTTTCCCGTCTATGGCCAAACTGTTCCATGGCGTTCAAGCTGTTGCGCAGGGTCTTGCGCCGCTGCTGGAAAGCGGTTTCCACCAGGCGCCGGAAGAGTTTGAAGTCAAAGGCGGGCGTGTTGGCGGATGGTTCCGGTGGGGTAAAGACGATGCGGATCACCACCGAGTCCACCTTGGGCCGTGGATAGAAATTGCCGGGCCCTACCCCAAGCAATTTTTCAATGCGGGCGCAGGCGCCGAAGAGCACCGACAGGATGCCATATTCCTTGGTGGAATGTTGGGCGAGCAGGCGTTGTCCCACCTCTTTCTGTACCATGAGCGTTGCCCACTCCACCTGTTGCCGATGTTCGATGAGGCGGAAAAGCAACGGGTTGGTGATGGAGTAGGGCAGGTTGGCCACGATCTTGAGCCGGCCCCCGCATTCTGCGGCCAGGGCCGGATAGTCGGCAGTGAGCAGATCCTGGTGGCGCAGGTCCACATTGGCCGGCAGGTCATTGACCTCGCGGTGATAAGCAATGATGCCACGGTCGATTTCGAGGCCGATTACATGGCGTACCCTGGCGGCCAGCGGCAAGGTAAGCGATCCCATCCCCACCCCCAGTTCGACGATGGTATCCTCGGGTTGCGCGCCGGATTTTTCCACGATTCGCGTGGTGACATGGTTATGGATGAGAAAGTTTTGGCCACGATCCTTGCTGGGTGCCAAACGATGCCGGGTGAGCGCCTGCTTGATTTGAGTCTCGTCGGGCATGGCGGTCAGTCCAGCACGTGCCTCTGGCGGCGTTTTTGGCGGATGGTCGCAAAAAGCCGGCGCGAAAGCTGGTAGGCGAGCAGGGTGATCGGCAGGGCCAGAATGATGCCGCCGAGCAGGAGGACCGAGAGCGCCTCAATGCTTAGCCGGCCCAAGGAATGCAGGCTTTCGCTGAAGCCGGGGTCCGAGTGGATTACCGCCATCACCCGCTGGATTTTGTGCCAGGAGAGATGGCCGGGCAATAACCAGTTGCCGATTCTCCAGCACAGGTAATACTGCGGCACCAAGGTCAGGGGATTGCTGACCATGACCGTTGTGATTAGGGCGGCGATGGCGTTGCCGCCCAAGAGATAAGCAAAGAGCAGGGCGAGAACGGTATGGAGCGGCAGGGTTGGCGTGATGCCAACGAAGACACCGATGGCCACGCCGCGGGCCAGGGTTTCTGGATCGCCCTGTAGGCGTAGCAGGCGGAGATAGTAATAACGGGCGGCGCGGTGTGGTTTCAGCATGGCGGTTGGCTACCGGGCTGCTCCGGGCCGCCGTAGCTGTGCTTGCCTGGTTTTAGTTGCGGGCGGCCGAGATAGGAGCGGGAATAGACGTCGGTGTCAAGGGCGCGGGTTGCTTCCGAAAAACGGTGATGGCCGGCCAGGGCGACCATGGCGGCGTTGTCGGTGCAGTAGACCGGCGAGGGCAGGTGGACGCTGATTTTACCTGCCGTGCCCTGTTCCCGCAGATATTCTCGCAGTCGCGGGTTGGCCGCCACGCCGCCGGCCAGCACGACGTCGCGGATCCCGTTTGTGCGGGCGGCGCTGAGGGCTTTCCCCGCCAGTACCTCCACCACCGCTTCTTGGAACGAGGCGCAGATGTCGGGGGTGGAGAGCGTCTCGTGCCGCTGTTTCCGCTGAATCACGTAATTGGCCACCGCAGTCTTTACTCCGCTGAAGCTGAAGTCGAGGCTGTCGCAATCAAGCCAGGCCCGGGGGAAATCGATAGCCCGCGGGTTGCCGTGCCGGGCTGCTGCACTCACCGCCGGCCCCCCGGGGTAAGGGAGGCCGAGAATTTTGGCGACCTTGTCGAAGGCCTCGCCGGCGGCGTCGTCCTTGGTGCGGCCGAGCAGTTCGTAAGTGGAATAATCGTTAACGCGGAAGAGGCTGGAGTGGCCGCCGGAAACCACCAGGGCGATGAAAGGGAAGGGAGGCGGCTCCGCTTCGAGGAAGATCGAAAGCAAATGGCCAACGAGGTGGTCCACGCAGACGTAGGGGATATTTTTTACCAGCGAGAGCGCCTTTGCGAAGGAGAGGCCAACCAACAGCGACCCCACCAGCCCCGGCCCCTGGGTGACGGCCAGGCCGTCGATTTCGTCCAAGGTAATGCCGGCTTCGTTCAGGGCGGCCACCACCACCGGCTCGATGTTTTCAAGATGATGGCGGGAGGCCAACTCTGGCACCACGCCGCCGTAGGGGCTATGTACCGCGATCTGCGAATTTATTACACTGGCCAGCAGTTCATGGCCGTCCCGGAGGATGGCGGCAGCGGTTTCATCGCATGAGCTTTCGATTCCCAGGATCAGCATGGCGGTTTAAGGGGCAGGTAATTTTGGCCTTGCGCGGGATGGGGTTTTCAGGTTCTTTGTTTTCACGTCCGCGTTTCTTCGGAACGACATGGCGTAAGGTGGTTTCTATTTAGCATACATTGCCAAGGGACGCGAATATTTCATGCAAGAGACCAAGGAGGCCGGGGTATTGCCGGCGGCCACGGGCCTGGTTGATTCCTTTGCCCGTTCGATTAGTTACCTGCGGCTTTCTCTTACCGACCAGTGCAATCTCCAGTGCCGTTATTGCTCGCCAGGGGCGGGTCGGAAACTGGGGCGAGTGGAGTTGTTGCGCTATGAGGAGTTGCTCCGCTTTGTGCGGATTGCCGTGGCGTTGGGGGTCCGCAAGGTGCGGCTCACTGGCGGCGAGCCTTTGCTGCGCCGCGGTGTGCTTCCATTTATCACCGACCTGGCGGCGGTGCCGGGGCTTACGGATATCCGGCTCACCACCAACGGCGTGCTGTTGGAACAGTATGCCGAAGGGTTATACGCGGCCGGCATCAGAAAGCTGAACATCAGCCTTGATACCCTGCGGCCGGAACGCTATCAGGCGATTACCGGTGCCGATCTGTTCAATCAGGTATGGCGGGGGATCGAACGGGCACAGAAGATCGGCTTCGAGAAGATCAAACTTAATATCGTGGCCCTGCGCGGGGTGAATGACGATGAGTTTGTCGACTTGGCCCGGCTGACGCTGGCCCGCCCCTGGCAGGTGCGTTTCATCGAATTCATGCCGGTGGGGGGGGCTGCGGTCTGGGATCGTGGCCAGTATATTGCCACCGCCGAGATCATGGAGCGCGTAAGCGTTTTGGGCGAGTTGGTTCCAGCGGCGGATGCCGGTATCAATGGCCCAGCAAGGCTTTATCGGCTGCCCGGTAGTTTTGGCGCCCTGGGCTTTATTAGCCCGATCAGCAACCATTTTTGCGACCGCTGCAATCGTCTGCGCCTGACGGCGGAGGGTATGCTCCGTTCCTGTCTGCTCTCGGACCAGCAGATTGATCTCAAGGGAATTCTCCGTGGCGGCGGCGATGACGCAGCGATTCGCGTGGCCATCGCCGAGGCGATCCGGCACAAGCCCAAGGGGCATGGTCTCAAGCCTGGCGAGACCGGTGACTGTCACGGACGGATGTCGCGGATCGGTGGTTAGTCCTGGGCGAGCGGGTAAGAGCCCAGCCACTCGTAGTAGGAGCAGATTTTGCGCAGCCTTGCGCACCCCTCGGCGAGGACTTCGTCCTCAATATGGCCCAGCATATCAATGAAGAAGAGGTAGCGACCCGGCGTATCTTTCACGGGCCGTGACTCAATGCGGGTGAGATTGATGTCGCGTTTGGCCAGGATGGCCAAGGCGTGGTTCAGGGCGCCGGGGCGGTCTAGAAGGCCGACCAGGAGCGACGTTTTGTCTTTGCCGCTCCTGGCCGGTGATTCCTTGCCGATCAGCAGGAAACGCGTCGTGTTACCCCGGTAGTCCTCGATTCCCTTGACCACGATTTGCAACTGGTAGGTCTTGATCGCCAGTGCGCTGGCGATGGCCGCCACCGAAGCGTCTTCCGCCGCCATTTTCGCGGCGGCCCCGGTGCTGAACACATCCTGGACCGTGACGTTGGGCAGATGCTTCTTGAGCCATTGGCGGCACTGGGCAATGGGCTGCGGATGGGAGACAACCAGCTTGATATCCTTCAGCGAGCCGGATTGATTAACGAGGTTGTGGGTAATGGGCAGGTTCAGTTCGCCGCAAATATTGACGTCGTATTTGATAAAAGAGTCGAGGGTAGAGGTGACCGCGCCCTCGATTGAGTTTTCCACCGGCACGATGGCGTATTGGGTGCGGCCGCGTTCCACTTCGACGAAGGCGTCCTCGATGGTGTCTGTCGGACGGTAGGTGGCGGCATGGCCGAAGTATTTGACGCCGGCCAAGTGGGAAAAGGTCGCCTCCGGGCCGAGATACGCCACTTCCACCTTTTTTTGCGAGAGGCGGCAGGTGGTGATGATCTCATGCATGATGCTCAGGAGCGATTGCTCCGGAAAGGCCCCGGCGTTTTGGCCGAGCAGTCTTTCGAGGATCTGGCGCTCCCGCATAGGATCCCATTTGGCGCGGTTTTCCTTGGACTTGATCCGCCCGATTTCCTTGGCGTAGCCAAGCCGTTTGCGCAGTAACTCGACGAACTTGTCGTCGATGGCGTCGATCTTTTTGCGGATTTCTGGCAGCGTTGCCTCTTTCTTTGCCATGCGCTCCTGCTCCTCATGGGTTCGTGCCGGTTTTTCGTCGGAGTGATGCGGCAATCGCATGAAAATCTATAGGAAATCGGCCGGGAAGAAAAGGGGAAAGTGATGGGTGGGGGAATAAATTGATGCCGTAGTCCGTGGCGGGCCAACGAGTGTGCGGCTTGTTCGCCGGTTTGGGGGCAAGCCGGTGGATATGCTTGCAATAATCCGACGAATATTCTAGGGTTCTTGCAGTGTGATTGCCGGCGGGGCTGGGTCAGCCGGGGTAGGGAATGATACGGAGGCGGAGGGGAACAGGGCGGCATGAAGGTAAAGCACTGCATGACCAAGGATGTGATCACTATTGGCAAAAGTGCGCTGCTGCAGGAAGCCGGCATCCTCATGAAGCAGCACTCCATCCGCCATCTGCCGGTGGTGGAGGAGGAGCAGATGGTGGGTTTCATCACCGAGAGCGACATCCGCCATTACGCTTTCCCTTCCCTGGAGAAGAACATTTATGTGCATGAGGTGATGGTGCGCAACCCCATCACCATCAATGTTAACGCCAGCATCGAGACCGCTGCCCGCCTTATCCATCAGTATAAAATTGGTGGCCTGCCGGTGCTGGATAAAAAAAAGCTGGTCGGCATCATCACCGCCCTTGACTTGCTTACTGCCCTCATCAACCTCATGGGGTTGCTCAAGGCATCTTCCCGGCTTGACGTGCTGGCGAGCAAGGAGGGCGGCGTCGAAGAGGTGACCAAGATCATTAAGGAGCATGGCTGCGAGATCATCAGCGTGGCCACGGAGCAGCATTCCTCTCGCAAGAAGCTTTATTGTTTCCGCTTGGAAGAGTGTGATCTCGATGCGGTGATCGATGGCCTGACCGAGGCCGGCCACAAGGTGGTGTCGGTGGTTGACTGATTCTGAGGAATTGCCATGAAGGAATATAAGGTTAAGAAGAGTTACGACGAGATTAATGCCAGGATCAAGGCGGGCGAGGCCGTGGTGGTCACTGCCGAGGAGATGGTGCCCATCGTGAAGAAGCACGGGCCGGTGGAAGCGGCTCGCCGGGTGGACGTTGTCACCACCGGCACCTTTTCGCCCATGTGCTCATCCGGAGCCATCATCAACTTTGGCCACAGTAACCCGACCATCAAAGGGTACCGGGTGTGGCTAAATGATGTGCCCGCTTACGCGGGACTGGCGGCGGTTGATGCCTATATCGGCGCCACCGAACCCACCGAGGATGACCCGCTCAACAAGGTCTTCCCCGGCGAGTTCCGCTACGGCGGCGGCCATGTCATCGAGGATCTGGTGGCGGGCAAGAAGGTACACCTTAAGGTAATCGGCTATGGCACCGACTGCTATCCCGCCAAGATCCTCGAAAAAGAGGTTACGCTGGCGGATCTGCCCTATGCGCTGCTCCTCAATCCGCGCAACTGCTACCAGAACTATAACTGCGCCATCAATCTTTCCGAGCGCACCGTGCACTGCTACATGGGAACACTCAAACCCAAGGGCCGGAACGCCACGTATTGCAGTGCCGGTGAACTGAGCCCGCTCTTGAACGACCCCTATTATCTCACCATCGGCATGGGCACCAAGATTTTCCTTGGCGGCGGCATCGGCTATGTTACGTGGCACGGCACCCAGCATAATCCCAACGCCCTGCGCTCGGAAAATGGCACCACCCGTAGGGCGGCCGGCACTCTCATGGTACAGGGCGACCTCAAGCAGATGTCGGCCCGCTGGCTCAAGGGAGTGAGCATGCAGGGATATGGCTCTTCGCTGGCAGTAGGCATCGGCGTTCCGATTCCGATCTTGAACGAGGAGATCGCAGCATACACCGGCGTCTCCGATGCCGAGATTTTTACCCAGATTGTTGACTATTCATACGATTATTCCCATGCCGTGGCCCGTAACTACGGCGAGGTGAGCTACGCCGAACTCAAAAGTGGCGAGATCGAGGTCAACGGCCAGAAGGTGCCGACCGCGTCGTTTTCCAGCGTGGTGCGGGCGCGGGAGATTGCCGAGACCTTGAAAGAGTGGGTCAGCAAGCGGGGATTCACTCTGGAAAAGCCGATCAAGCTGCTTCCCAGCGTCTCCCTGTAAGCATTGGCGGAGCCCTTTCCCCTTCGGGGTTATCAAGCGCTATGTGATGCCATCTCCCCTTATGGTTCGGCGGCGGTGGCTTTTTCCGGCGGGATTGACAGCACGCTCCTCCTTCATGCGGCGCAAGCCGCTCTCGGCGACCGCGTGGTCGCCTTCCATGCGGTCACTTCCTTGCAGATTGTGGCGGAGCGCCAGCGAGCCATCGAATTGGCTGCCAGCTTTGGCTGCCGGTTAGTGCCGTTTGAGGCCGAGCCCCTTGCCTGGCCGGAATTCGTGGCCAATCATCCCGAACGTTGTTACCTCTGCAAGACGAAGATTTACAGCCGCTTTATCGCCTCCCTTGGAGAATATGGCTGTGGTGTCTTGTTGGACGGTACCAATGCCGATGACCTGCTGGACGACCGGCCTGGTCTGGTGGCGCTTCGCGAGTTGGGGATCATGACGCCCATCGCTGCGCTGGGGATTGGTAAGGAGGAGGTACGGCGGTGTGCGCGGGATATAGGCATCCCCACGTGGGGGGCCCCCTCGTCTTCTTGTCTGGCAACGCGCATCCCTCACGGGCAACCCATTACCCTTGAAAACACTGCATTCGTCGCCATGTTGGAAGAATACCTGACCGGTCAGGGATTCTTGGGATGTCGGGTGCGCTGGGGGGCGGCAAGTCTCACGATCGAGGTGCGTGGAGGGGATATTCCCCGGTTAAACGCCCTCTCTGACACTCGTATCTTTCGTAAAATGGCCTCCCAAGGGGGGTTTAAGGTGCTTCGGGTGGCGCAACGGTTTGATAGATAAAAAATTAATAATATCAATATGTTGTGTTTGGTGCCGTGCCGTATCTCAACGGCTGTGCGGAAAAAAATGCGGTTGGCTTCTCTTTTTTGTTTGACATGGGGTTATTTTTCATTGACAATCTGTAGGCATAGGAATGAAGCCTTTTTTGACCCGGGTTCGTCTCGGGAAAGGCAACAGATCACTAAAAAAAGTACGAGGAGGAAGGAATGAACAAGAGTGAGTTGGTGGAGCAGATGGCCAAGGCTGGTGGTGTAAGCAAGGCTGCGGCCGAGAAGGCCCTGGGTGGTGCTCTTTCCGCCATCAACAAGGCCCTCAAGAAAGGTGACAAGGTAACCCTGGTCGGGTTCGGCACCTTCTCTGTAGTAAAGCGCGCTGCTCGTCAGGGCCGCAATCCGCAGACTGGCAAGCCGATCACCATCAAGGCCCGCAAGGTTGCTCGCTTTAAGGCTGGCAGCAAGCTCGCCGACGCTGTAAAGTAAAATCTTTTCTCTTTTGTTTGGCCGTTGATTAAACAGGCACCTCCAAAGGAGGTGCCTGTTTTTTTGTCCGCGGCTGTCTGAATCGTGTTATTTTTGTTGCAATCTCGGGCAAACTTTAGCAATATGCCGAACCATCACGGTGCCGGTTGTTTGGCGCCGCCCCAAACAGCGTCGGGATGTGGCTCAGCCTGGTAGAGCACATGCTTCGGGAGCATGGGGTCGGAGGTTCGAATCCTCTCATCCCGACCATCTTTTTCCCCCGTATTTTTCCCCGTAAGTAATCGAGAGCCTGCGACTGGTATCGGGACGGCCTTAGCGATGCCGTGGCGGCATCGTTTGAGTCGGTGGGCGGCAGGTGGCGGTGTTGATTGCGGTGACGGTGCAATCCAAGTTCCCCTGATGCAATTTGACTTGTAGGCATCCGCCAATTATTGTTTGACTGGCCGAGCGGATTATGGCCCCAGTGGCGGCGTTGCGCACCAGGGCATAACCTCGGCCAAGGACCGCGAGGGGGCTCACGGCATCGAGGCGGCCGGCGCCTTGGGCCAGCAGGGACTGTTTGCGTTCCAGTTGATGATTGATGAGGAGGCCGAGACGTTTTTGGCATTCCCCCAACCGAACGCTGGCATTGGCTAGACGCTGCCGTGGGTCGTTGCGTAACAGTCGCCCAAGGAGTTCCTTAACTGCGGACTGGTTGCGGTGGAGGTGGAGTTGAGTGGCATGACGCAGGGTGTCGCGGGTATGGTTGAGCCGCAGAAAAAAGTGGGCTACCGTTATGGCTGGGGCACCCAAGAGCCGCTGGCTGGTCTCCATCTGGCGGTGGTAAATGGCAAGGTGCCGCCGTATGGCGCCAATCAGCCTGGTGGTGTACTCGGCGGCTTTGCGTTTGAGAATCCTACCATCTGGTAGTACCAGCTCCGCTGCCGCCGTCGGGGTGGCGGCCCGAGCATCCGCCACCAGATCGGCGATGGTGATGTCCACCTCATGGCCAACGGCCGAGGCCACTGGCAGCGCCGAACGGGCGATGGCCCGGGCCACGATTTCCTCGTTGAAGGCCAGGAGATCCTCGCTGGAACCACCGCCCCGGCAGAGTACAAGCACCTCGCTGGTATGGCGGCGGTTGGCTTCGCCGATGGCCGCTGCGATCTCGGCCGCTGCTTCCTCTCCTTGGACCCGCACCGGGTAAATTTCGATAGAGACTCCTGGAAAACGGCTTTGGGCCATGCGGATGAAATCGATCACTGCCGCGCCCTGCGGTGAGGTTATGAGCGCGATTTTCGCTGGCAGGAAAGGCAGCGTTTTCTTGCGGGCCGGATCAAACAGCCCTTCGTCGGCAAGCTTGGCCTTGAGTCGCTCAAAGGCGAGACGGAGTGTACCGGCACCCTTGGTGTCGAGATAATCAACGATGATCTGGTATTCACCCCGTGGTTCATAGATCGAGAGCCGGCCGCGGCACAGAACCGCCAGCCCATCGCTTGGAGTGCAGGCAAGATAGCGCTGTTGCGGTTTGAAGAGCACGGCCTTGATTTGTGCCGTGCTGTCTTTCAGGGTGAAATAGAAGTGGCCGGAGGAAGGTTGTCGAAGGTTTGAAATTTCGCCGGTCACTGTGACAAAGGGGAAGCTCGTCTCTAGCAACCCGCGGAGGGAATGGGTCAGCTCGCTAACGGTCTGGATGCGTTCGGCAAAGACGGTGGCCATAAGGCAGTAGGTAGCATGCGGCCACTGGCGGGACAAGGTTTTTTTGCCCTGCGCCCAGCGGTGAGGGGGCAACGTTTGCAAAATTGATGCTTTTTTCAGGCGTTATGGGTATATTCCAACGTCCGAAGAACAACGTGGCAGAGGGAAGGGGAGAATCCATGTCCGAGAAGAGCGCCTTCGATTCGGGAAATATTCTGGCCGTGACCAGCGGCAAGCGTGGCATATTGGAGGAGTTGCACCTGCCACCGCACATTATCGCATTTATCCGTCACCACCAGCGGATGTTGTTGGTGGTGACCGCGTTGGGCGTGGCGGGGATTGTGGGTTGGAATTGGTATTCGCAGTATAGCGTCAACCGTGAAAACCAGGCGGCGGCCCTGCTGGCCAAGGCCATGGAGGTGCAGGAGCCCGCCCAGCGACGGGCACTGCTTGTTGAGGTGCGTCAGAAATATGGCCCGACTGATGCCGCACTGTTGAGCGGCATCGAGGAGGCCCATCTTGCCTATGCGGCTGGTGACTTGGCTGCGGCAGTCACTGGCTACGAGGCGGCGCTCAAGGCCATGGATGCCAAGAATCCGGTGCAGCCTTTGGTGCAGCTTGAATTGGCCCAGGCCTATGCCGAGCAGAAGACCTATGACAAGTCCACGGCACTGCTTGAGAAGCTGGCGGGAACCACTGGTTTTGCTGGTATTGCCAATTTGGCTTTGGGCCGGGTTTATGCCCTGGCGGGTAACCCTGCCAAGGCGCGTGAGGCGTTGCAGAAGGTGGTCGCGCTAGAAAACGTCTATCCGCCGCTGCGCGAGGCGGCCCAGGCGCAGCTCGGACTGCTGTAGTTTAAGATGGAGATCATCCGCACGCCGGCCGCCATGACGGCCTGGGCCAACCGGATGGTTGCGGCCGGCGATGCCATAGCCCTGGTGCCGACCATGGGCTATTTCCATGCCGGGCATTTGAGCCTGATGCGGCGGGCCAAGAAGCTGGCCAAACTGGTGGTGGTGAGTCTTTTTGTCAACCCAATTCAGTTCGGCCCGCAGGAGGATCTGGCGCGGTATCCGCGGGATTTAGCGCGGGACGCCGCCTTGGCCGAGAAAGAAGGGGTGGATGTGCTTTTTGCCCCGGAAGCCGCGGCCATGTATCCTGAAGGAAGCCAGACGCGGGTGGCGGTTTCCGGTCTGGCCAACGGGCTATGCGGCGCCTCGCGCCCCGGCCATTTTGAAGGAGTTACCACGGTGGTGGCCAAGCTCTTCCATCTGGTCAAGCCCCGTTTTGCGGTTTTTGGCCAGAAGGATTTTCAGCAATTGGCCGTGATTCGTCGAATGACGGCGGATCTAAATTGGGACATCGAGATCGTGGGCCATCCCATTGTCCGTGAACCGGACGGGCTGGCCATGAGTTCCCGCAATATTTATCTTTCTGCCGGAGAGCGGCAAGCCGCCTTGGGGTTGTTCCGGGCGATCCAACATGCCCGACAGCGGGTACGGGAGGGGCTTGGCGAGGTGGCGGTGCTTCTAAGCGAGGTGCGGGAAATGCTGGCCGCCACGCCAGGGGTGGCGATGGAATATGTCGAGTGCGTTGATGAGGCCACCCTGGTGCCCAGTGCCGACCTGGCGCCCGGCGTGGTGCTGGTCATGGCGGCGCGGGTAGGGACGACCCGGCTGATCGACAATGATAAGCTTTTTGCAGAGGTGAAATGAGAATCATGCTGCGTTTCATGCTGAAATCGAAGATTCATCGGGCCACGGTTACTGACGCCAACCTCAATTACGAAGGGAGTCTCACCATCGACCGGAGCTTGATGGACGAGGTTGGGCTGCTGCCTTATGAGCAGGTCATGGTCTACAACGTCAATAATGGCGAGCGGTTCGAAACCTATGCCATTGAAGGGCCGGCCGATTCCGGCACGATCGTCCTCAATGGCGCGGCGGCCCGCAAAGGCATGACTGGCGACCTCATCATCATCGTCACCTACGGCCTCTATTCCCCGGAGGAGATGGGGCATTACGCGCCGAAGATCATCGTCCTCGACAAGGACAATCTCGTCAAGAAGCGGGTCCATACTGGCCACGTGCCCTCGTTGTAATTCCCTAACGTAGCCAAAGGAAGCGCTGATGATTCTCGTCGTTGCCGCCACCGAGCTGGAAATGGAGCCGGTGCGGCGGCGACTGGGCGGCCAGCCGGCGTGTGATTTTTTCGTCTGCGGCATTGGGCCGGTGGAGGCCGCGGTGCGGCTCGGCTCCTTGTTGGCTGCGTCGCCACGGCGTTATTCATTGATCCTTCACTGTGGGGTGGCGGGCGCCTATGTCGGGGGCGGGGCGGAGCTGCTCGACCTCTGCCTGGCTGACCGTGAGGTGTTGGGTGATTTGGGCATCGAGGGCAACGGGCGGGTGATTCCGCTGCCCGCCCACCTGAATGTTTCGGTTGAGTTTACGCTGGATATTTCCTTGTGCCAACAGGCGGCCATGTTGTTGCCGGGTTGTCGGAAAGGCACCTTTGTCACCGTCAACACTGCCACTGCCACCGCCGACCGGGGGGTGGCCCTGCGGGAGCGCTTTGGCGCCCTCTGCGAAAACATGGAGGGGGCGGCCGTGGTCCGGGTTTGCCAGGAACATGCCGTGCCGTGCCTGGAGGTGCGGGCAGTGAGCAACCTGGTGGAAGACCGCGAGCCATCCCGCTGGCGGTTTGCCGAGGCGTGTCAAAAAAACGCGGATGCCGTGGCGCGTGTGGTGCCGGCATTGGCCGCTACCTTGGCCTAAACGCCCATGGCGCAGCCTTCCCCGCCATATTCCCTTGGTTTTTCCCCTTGTCCCAACGACACCTTTATCTTCCATGCCTTGGTGCACGGGCTGTTGGGCGCTGATTTTCCCCGCTTTGCCGAACCGTTGCTGGCGGATGTGGAAACCCTCAACGAATGGGCCTTGGCGGGCCGGCTCGATGTCACCAAACTCTCCTTCCACACCTATGGCCAGGTGATGGACCAGTATGTGTTGCTCAACGCCGGCAGCGCCCTGGGGCGCGGATGCGGCCCCTTGCTGGTGGCCAAACGGCCGCTGGTTAAGCACGCCAAATTGTCGGCTCTCAGCATTGCCATCCCTGGCCGCCACACCACCGCCGCTCTTTTGCTCAGGCTGTTCGCGCCCCAATGCACCAAGTTGGTGCCCATGCGGTTTGACCAGATCATGCCGGCCGTTGCCAGCGGCGTGGTCGATGCCGGGGTAATCATCCATGAGAGCCGCTTTACCTATCCACAGTATGGGCTTGTCCTGGTTCAGGATTTGGGGCAGTGGTGGGAGGCGGTGGTTGGATTGCCAATTCCCCTGGGCGGTATCGTTGCCAGGCGTTCGTTGGGCGACGAGGCCATCCGCGTCATTGATCAGGCAGTGCGGGCCAGTGTGCGCATGGCCGTTGATGCCCCGCTGGCGGCCAAATCTTACATTCGGCAGCATGCCCAGGAACTCGACGATAGCGTAATCGCCAGCCACATCGGTCTTTATGTCAATGATTATTCCGAAAACCTTGGCGCGGAGGGGTTGGCGGCGGTGCGGGAGTTCCTGCGTCGGGGCAGCGAGGCTGGCATCTTGCCGCCTCTTTCGGCCGAGTTGCCGATGATTGGTCGGTCAGATGGCGGTTGATCGGTAAGGCGCTGATTTGTCATCCGAAAGGGCAACAATCTTGCTTGACAAGCGTGTTATACCGACTATATTTCAAAATTTTCTGCCGCGATGGTGCTAAGTTTTTCGTTCTTGCGTGGCCGGTGGTGGCAAGAACAGCGTAAAGTTACCCAAGAACGCTTCGCGTTTTTGCAGATTTTATCGGTTAATTCAAACGCAGGGTAGACGTATGAAGATGAAGGGAACGCAGGCATTTGTCAAATGTCTGGAAGAGCAAGGCGTTGAAGTCATTTTTGGCTTTCCGGGCGGCGCGGTCATCGATTTGTACGATGAACTGATGCGGACCAAAACGATCCAGCACGTTCTGGTCCGCCACGAGCAGGCCGCCATCCACGCGGCCGACGCTTACGGCCGGGTCAAGGGCGATGTCGGCGTGGCCTTGGTCACCTCCGGCCCCGGCGCCACCAATACCGTGACCGGTATCGCTTCGGCTTACTGCGATTCCATCCCGATGGTGGTCTTCACCGGGCAGGTGCCGACCATGCTCATCGGCAATGACGCCTTCCAGGAGGTCGATATCGTTGGCATCACCAGGCCGGTGACCAAGCACAACTATCTAGTGAAAAATCCCGAGGAACTGGTGCCGACCATCCGCGAGGCCTTCCACCTTGCCCGCACTGGTCGGCCCGGTCCAGTACTCGTTGACCTGCCTAAGGACGTGATCAACGCCGTGATCAATTTCCCCGAGGCGGAGGCGATCAAGATGCGGACCTACCGCCCGACCTACGAGCCGCATCCGGGCCAGATCGAGAAGGCATGCCAAGCCGTTCTGAAATCTACGCGGCCGGTAATTTATGCCGGTGGCGGCGTTATTCACTCCAACGCCAACGAGGAACTGACCGAGCTTGCCAAGAAGCTCGACATCCCGGTCACCATGACCCTGATGGGCCTCGGCGGTTTCCCCGGCACCGCCCCGCTTTCCATGGGCATGCTTGGTATGCACGGCACTTACTTTGCCAATATGGCGGTGGCGAACTGCGATTTGCTTATCGCCGTGGGCGCCCGCTTTGACGATCGTGTTACCGGCCGTATCGACGCCTTTGCCCCGCATGCCAAGATTATCCATATTGATATCGACCCGAGTTCCATCAGTAAGAACGTCAAGGTCGATATCCCAATCGTGGCTGACTGCAAGCATGCGTTGAGCGCCATGAACGCCTGGTTCGACCGTTCCAGGGAGTTCGACAAGAAACAGGCCAAGGAACAACACAAGGCCTGGCATAAGCAGATCGCCGAGTGGAAGAAAAAGCACCCCCTTGGCTATATTGAGGAAAAGAACGTCATCAAGCCGCAGTTCGTGGTGCAGAAACTCCATGAGTTGACCAAGGGCGAGGCGATCATCTCCACCGAGGTCGGCCAGAACCAGATGTGGGCCGCCCAGTTCTACCACTTCAACAAGCCGCGTGCCTTCCTGACCTCGGGCGGCTTGGGCGTCATGGGTTATGGTTTCCCGGCGGCCATTGGCGCGCAGATGGCCGCGCCGGACCGCATTGTCATCGACGTGGCCGGTGACGGCTCCATCCAGATGAACATCCAGGAGTTGGCCACCGCCCGGCAGTACGGCTGCCCGGTCAAGATTGCCATCCTCAATAACAATTATCTCGGCATGGTGCGCCAATGGCAGGAGCTATTCTACGACAAGCGCTACTCCCACACCACCCTTGACGTGGCGCCCGACTTCGTCGCCTTGGCCAAGGCCTATGGCGCGGTTGGCCTGCGGGCCACCAAGCCGAGCGAGGTGGAGCCAGTGATTAAAGAGGCGCTTAAGACCAAGAATACGGTCATCATGGATTTTGTCATCTCCCGCGAGGAGGGCGTCTACCCGATGGTTCCGGCTGGCAAGGCCACCACCGAGATGCTGCTGGTCTAAAACCCGAGGATAAAGAAAGGAAGCCCAATGAGACATACAATTTCCGTACTGCTGCAGAACAAACCAGGGGTGCTGTCACGGGTTACTGGCCTGTTCAGCGGCCGTGGCTTCAATATTGACAGCCTTTCCGTGGCCGAAACCTTGGATAAGGAGACCTCCTGCCTCACCCTGGAGACCCACGGCGAGGATTCCATCATCGAGCAGATCACCAAGCAGCTCCATAAGCTGATCGACGTCATCAAGGTCACCGACATGAGCGAGCATGAGCATGTCGAGCGCGAAATGGTGCTGATCCGGGTCAAGGCCGAGGCGCATACCCGCGCCGAGGTGCTGCGGATCATCGACATCTTCCGTGGCAAGGTGGTTGATGTCGGCCCCAAGAGCTACGTAGTGGAGCTCACCGGCAACCGCGGCAAGATCCAGGCGGTAATTGACATCCTGCGGCCCTTGGGCATTCAGGAGATCGTGCGGACCGGCGCCATCGCCATCACCCGGGCCAGGAAAAGTTGAACCAACCGGCAACCCCGGCAGGCCAGCGAAACCGGCAGACCGCTCCGTGGCGAGGGGTTGCCGGTTTTGTTTGTGCCCCCTGCGGGCGTAAGCCATTCCCTGTTCCACCCCCATCGCGGAAGCCAGCCCTATGAAACGACCACGCGTGCCCGTTGCCCTGGAAGGGTATCCCTTCATCTGCCTAACCGGGTTTGTGACCCTGGTTTTCGCCATTCTTGATTACGATTTCCCCGCCTTGGTTGGCGTGGCGCTGACCACCTTTGTGCTTTATTTTTTCCGCGACCCCGAACGGGTCACCCCCTCGGATGAGGATGTGTTGGTTTCGCCGGCCGACGGCAAGGTTATCGTCGTCGAGCGCATTTTTGACGAGAAGCACCTGCGCGAGCATGCCTACAAGGTGAGCATCTTCATGAATGTTTTCAATGTCCATGTGAATCGGGTGCCTTATGCGGGGCGGGTCGAGCGTATTCATTATCTGCCCGGCATGTTCTATTCCGCCGACACCGAACAGGGAGCGCTACGCAACGAGGCGTGCGCTATGACCATGGGCACCAAGCGTGGCGCCCGTTTTACCGTCGTGCAGGTGGCCGGGCTCATTGCCCGCCGCATCGTCTGCTGGGCCGAACCGGGCGACTCCTTGCTCAAGGGCGAGCGTTTTGGCCTCATCCGTTTTGGTTCCCGGGTTGATCTCTATTTGCCCCTGGCCACCCAGCTTGAGGTGCAGGTCGGTCAGCAGGTGAAGGCCGGCGAGACCGTGCTGGGTTATCTTTCCTGACACCGTGGCGATTTCGTAATCCAGGGCCATTATTTATCCTCCCAATTATCCGTTTCTTTTTGTATATTGAATTAATCAGGTGCATGGCAACAACGCCGGGAAGCGGCATGGAGGTTAGGTAATAGCGATGAAACAGCGGCACAACATGGCCAAAAGCGGTGATAAGCCCAAGGGCAAGACGATCTGTCTGTTGCCCAGTATCCTGACCACCGCGAGCCTGTTCAGCGGTTTTTATTCGATCATCTCCTCGATCAATGGCCAGTTCCACCACGCGGCCGTGGCGATCATCATTGCCGGCATCTTCGACGGCCTTGACGGCCGGGTGGCTAGATTTACCGGTACCACCAGTAATTTCGGCAAGGAGTACGACTCACTCTGTGACCTGATCTCTTTCGGCATGGCGCCGGCGGTGTTGGCCTACGAGTGGGTGCTGCAACCCTATGGCCGGTATGGTTGGCTGGCCGCCTTTTTGTACGTGGCCACTACTGCCTTGCGCCTGGCCCGTTTTAACACCCAGGACACCAAGGAGGCCAAGAAGACCTTTACCGGCTTGCCATGTCCGGCGGCGGGCGGTACCATTGCCACGGCCTTGCTTTTCTGCAAGTTCTTCCAATTGGCTGGCCGTAATGTCGAGATCCCCATGGTGGTGGCGGTATATGCGCTATCCTACCTCATGGTAAGTTCGATTCCTTACCAGAGCTTCAAGCAGGCGGAAACCCAGGCCAAGAAGGCATTTCAGGTGCTGGTTGCGGTGGTGCTGCTGATCATGGTCCTTGCCACCGAGCCGCAGGTCACTCTTTTTTCCCTGGTTCTTGTCTATGTGCTTTCCGGGCCGCTGGCGGCGGTTTACGTGTTGATAACACGGGACAGGAAGGTCGTTGAAGATCAGGAAAAGTTAGTTTAAACAGGCTGCCCCCGCCCCCATCCGATCAGAAGCGGTTTTGCGGAGCTTGCGGCTGGGCAGCCGGAGGAATCACCATAACCATGTCTGATAAAATTTTTATTTTTGATACCACGCTGCGCGATGGCGAGCAGTCGCCTGGTTGCAGTATGAATATGCACGAGAAGTTTCGCCTGGCCCAGCAGTTGGTAAAGCTTCAGGTGGATGTGATTGAGGCTGGTTTCCCTATGGCCTCGGCCGGTGATTTCGAGTGTGTGAAGAATATTGCCGACCATGTCCGTGGCGCTCAGATCGCCGGGCTTGCCCGTTGCAACGTCAATGATATCGATCGCTCTTGGGAGGCGCTGAAGGAGGCGGAAAATCCACGCATCCACACCTTTCTCGCCACCTCGGATATCCACCTCAAACACAAGCTCAAGATGAGTCGCGGGCAGATGTTGGAATTGGCCGTGGCTTCGGTGAAGCACGCGGCCAAGTACACTGCCAATGTGGAATTTTCGGCCGAGGATGCCTCGCGCAGCGAACTGGATTTTGTTTGCCAGGTGTTCGGGGCGGTGATCGAGGCTGGCGCCACCACCCTGAATTTCCCCGATACCACCGGCTACGCCTTGCCCGAAGAGTTTGGCGCCAAGATTCGCTACCTCATGGAACACATACCCAATATCCACAGGGCGGTACTGAGTGTCCACTGCCATAACGATTTAGGGCTGGCGGTGGCTAATTCGTTGGCGGCCATCCGGAACGGCGCGCGCCAGGTGGAGTGCACCATCAACGGTTTGGGTGAGCGGGCCGGCAACACGGCTATGGAAGAATTGGTCATGGCGGTCCGTACCCGGGCCGACCAGATGGCGGTGCATACCGACATTGTCACCGAGCACCTCTATCCCACCAGCCGGCTGGTTACCACCATCACCGGCGTGCCGGTCCAGCCCAACAAGGCCATTGTCGGTGCCAACGCCTTTGCCCATGAGTCAGGCATCCACCAGGATGGGGTGCTCAAGGAGCGCACCACCTACGAGATCATGAACCCGCGCGACATTGGTATTTCAACCGGCAACATCGTGCTCGGCAAGCATTCCGGCCGCCACGCCCTGCGCGATCGTATTGCCGAAATGGGTTATACCTTGAACGAGGAAGAGCTGAACCGGGTCTTTGTCCGTTTCAAGGCGGTAGCGGACCTCAAGAAAGAGATGTTCGACGAGGATCTGGAAGCGATCCTCATGGATGAGGTACTGCGGATTCCCGAGGCGTATCAGTTACTTTATCTGGGCGCCATGAGTGGCAGCAAGTCGCTACCGACCGCAGCGGTGAAGTTGTTGGTCCATGGCGAGGAGGCGGAGCGGGCTGCCATCGGTGTCGGCCCCATCGATGCCTGTTTCCGGGCCATTGCCGAGTTGACCCGCACCAGCAGCAAGCTGCTCTATTTTTCGGTCAGCTCGATTTCTGGCGGGACCGATGCCCAGGGCGAGGTGTTGGTGCGGATCGAAGATCACGGCAAGGTGGTGGTGGGGCAGGGTGCTGACCCTGACATCATCACCGCGGCCGCCAAGGCCTATCTTACCGCCCTGAATCGCCTCGAATATCTGAAAAAGGAGTTGCCCGGCAAGGCGAATGGCTGAGTCGGCGGTAATATTTCTTTGAACCAGGAGCGGCCGGGTGGCCGCTCTTTCTTTGCACCTTGAGGAAAAGGCAATGAGCACGAACAGAAAGTTTAATGTGGCAGTGGCTGGTGCGACCGGGGCAGTTGGTGGCGCCATGCTGGAGGTGTTGGAGCGGCGTAATTTCCCGCTGGGTGAGCTGCGGCTGCTCGCTTCCGAGCGTTCGGTGGGCAAGAAGCTCCAGTTCAAAGGCCAGGAGATTCCGGTCCAGTTGATGACCAAGGACGCCTTTAAGGACATCCAGATCGCGCTTTTCTCCGCCGGCGCTTCGCGGTCCTTGGAGTTTGGCCCGGCGGCAGCAGCGGCCGGCGCGGTGGTGGTGGACAACTCCAGCGCTTTCCGCATGGACCCGGAGATTCCGCTGGTGGTGCCGGAGGTCAACCCGCATGCCATCGCCCAGTACACCAAACGTGGCATCATCGCCAACCCCAACTGTTCCACCATCCAGATGCTGGTGGCCCTAAAGCCGATCCATGACCAGGTGCGGATCAAGCGCATCGTGGTTTCCACTTACCAGGCGGTTTCCGGCACTGGTGCTAAGGCCATCAAGGAACTTGATGCCCAAGTGCGGGCCTACGCCGCGGGCAAACCCATGGAGCACAAGGTTTACCCCCACCAGATTGCTTTCAACTGCCTTCCGCAGATCGATTCCTTCCTGGATAATGGCTACACCAAGGAGGAGATGAAGATGGTCAACGAGACCCGCAAGATGTTCGAGGATCCGACCATCGGCGTCACCGCCACCACGGTGCGAGTGCCAGTTTTCTACGGACACTCCGAGGCGGTGAACATCGAGACCGAAAAGAAGATCACTGCGGCCGAGGTCAAGGCCTTGCTCAAGGATGCACCGGGCGTGCAATTGGTGGATGAGCCGACCTTGGGCCAGTACCCGATGGCGGCGAACTGCGCCGGCCGGTTCGAAACCTTTGTCGGCCGCATCCGCGAGGACGAATCCATTGCCAATGGCATCAACCTGTGGGTGGTCTCTGACAACATCATGAAAGGCGCGGCCCTAAATGCCGTGCAGATCGCCGAAGTCCTCATTAAGGATTACCTGTAATTGTCGGCATCGCCGGGAAAATTCCAAGCAGGGGTTCGGGAAAGAAGCGATGCCAACGGTGGCCACGCCTCCCTGTGCCTGGCGGTGCGGATCTGTAACCTGGTTTTCTTTTCCGCGAGGGCGTTCTAAGTTGCGGATCGTCGGCGGCAGCGCGCGGGGGCGGCGGCTTTTTGCCCCGGGCCGGCAGTTCGGCCAATCGGTGCGGCCGACCGCCGACCGCGCCCGTGAGGCGCTCTTCAACATCATTCGCAACCAGGTGGTTGGCCGCCCGGTGCTGGAGCTTTTTGCCGGCACCGGCGCCTTGGGGCTCGAAGCCTTAAGTCGTGGCGCTGCCTCGGCTGTTTTTATCGAGGGCAACCGGGCGGTTGCCGAACTCACCCGGCGCAATATCGACCTTTGCGGTTTTCGCGGCCAAGCCCAGCTACTGGTGCATGATTTGGCCAAGGGGGTGGGATTTCTTGCCGAGTTGGCACCTTCATCCGGATTCGGCTTGATCATCTTGGACCCACCCTATGCCAGCGGCCTGGCCGATAAAGTGCTGACAGAAGTGGCACTTCTCGCTATATTGAGTAGCGATGGTTTGGTGGTGGCCGAGGTGGGGCGCAAGGAAACCTTGCCCGAGCAAGTCGGCACCCTGCGGTGTTATACGCATCGCCGTTACGGCGAAGCGGTTTTTTGGTTTTATCGTGCCGGTGAGGAGGGGCGGCCATGAGCACCTACGAACCCTTTGTGCCTGAAGAGACCACCCAGAAGGTGGCGGTTTATCCCGGGACCTTCGATCCCATCACCATGGGCCACCTCGACATCATCCATCGCGCCCTTAACCTTTTTGACCGGCTCATCATCGTTATTGCCAAGAACCCTACCAAGGAGCCGCTTTTTACTCTTGAAGAGCGCATCGCGATGATCCGTGCCTCTTTCCCGGCCAATGAGAACCGGATCGAGGTGGATACGGTCTCGGGGCTCTTGGTCGATTACGCCTACAAGCGGGGGGCCAAGGCGATCATCCGCGGCCTCAGGGCGGTGTCGGATTTTGACTACGAGTTCCAGCTTGCCCTGATGAATCGCCGCATCGAGCGGGAGGTGGAGACTGTTTTCCTCATGACCGGTTTCCGCTGGATCTACATAAGTTCGAGCATCATCAAGGACGCTGCCCGGCACGGCGGCGACGTGAGCGGCCTGGTGCCGGATCACGTCTGTGAGCGGCTGCGCGAACGCTTCATGCGGCCGTAGTTTAGTATCGGGCTTTCTTTTCCACCATGACCGCTTCCCCTGAAGAAAAGAGCTGTTGCCCTGGCCGCCGCGCCTTTTTGGAACGTTGCTGGGTGGCGGTACAGCTTGGCATTGTCGCGGCATTGGTCTATCCGCTGTTGCGTTTCCTGGGGTATCATGCCCCGCGGCAGCCCCGGCTGATAAAGATCCACAAGGAACCAGCGGTGGGCGGCTTTGTGGTGGAGCATGATTTTATCCTTTTTGTCGGCGAGCAGGGGCCATGGGCGGTGTCGCGCAAGTGTACACATCTTGGCTGCCGGTTGAATTACAAGGAGAAGGAACAGTTGCTGCTCTGCCCCTGCCACCAGAGCCGTTTTACCGTGGCGGGCAAGCGCATCAGCGGTCCGGCGAAGAAGGATCTGCCGACACTCAGCGTAGCCCGCATGGCGGAGCAGGAAGGGAAGGGGTATGTCGTCACCCTCTAATCCCATGGGCTTGGCTGGCTCGTTTTACGCCGTCCGTTGGGGAGAGAAGAGTTTCGTCGCCCTCTACCTCTCGCTCTTTTCCGGTGTGGTGGTGGCGCTTCAGTACGACCCGGCCGCCCCGTTTTATTCCGCCAGTACCATTGAACTGCTGATCCCCTTTGGCGGCTTCTGGCGGTCGCTCCACTTTTATGCCAGCCAGCTTTTTTTCCTCTGTTTTCTCTGCCATTTTGCCGTGATCGTCACTGCCACCGCCGGCGCTCCGTCCATACCTTACGCAAAATGGGCGCTCCTGTTAGGCTCGTTGCCGGTCGCCGTGCTGCTGCTTTTTACCGGTTACGTACTGCGCGCCGATGCCACCGGTGAGGCCGCCGGCGTTATCGCGGAAAACATTATGCTTTCGGTTCCCGTGGCTGGCGAATGGCTAAATGCCCTGCTTTTTTCCATTGCCCGGGATGGCATGGTGCGGGTCTATGCCAATCACGTGGTGGGGTTGGGGCTGCTCTGGCTGATCCTCTGTTGGGATCATGTACGCCGTTATCGGGTTAGCTTTCGTCAGCATGGTGGCCTTACCGTGGCGCTGCTCATTTTTTGTCTTTTTGTGCAGGCACCGTTGGAGCCTTACCGCCTTGGCGTATTCCACATTGCCGGCCCGTGGTTTTTCCTGGGCCTGCAAGAGATGCTGCGCCTGGTCCCGCCCTTCTGGTCCGGGGTCTTTTCCCCAGCACTTTTCCTCGTTGCTCTGGCGCTGGTGCCGATCGACGCACGCTGGTGCCGCCGCTCCTTATGGTTCGCTGTCCTTTGGCTGGTGATCTATGGGGTGCTGACAGTGGTGGGGGCGTTGCGGTGAATGGAGAATGAAGAGTGCATAGTGAAGAATGGAAGGAACTATCTTTTTTCCATTCCTCACTCTGCATTCTCCATTGCCCCGCAGGGCAGGGGCAGGGTGATGGTGAAGTGCGCTCCCTGACCGGGCCGGCTTTCTGCGCTGATGGCGCCCCCGTGGCTGGCGATGATCTGGTGGACAATGGCGAGCCCCAAGCCGGTGCCATTTTCCTTGGTGGTGAAGTAGGGGTCGAAGATGCGCGGCAGTTGTCGTGCCGGGATTCCAGCCCCACTGTCCCTTATCGTCATGCAGAGTTCTTTTTCCCTTCCGCGTGTTTTCTCTGCCGCGCCGATGACGATCTCACCCCCAGCTGCCATGGCCTGGCAACTGTTGGCGCAGAGGTTGAGCAGCACCTGGCGCATTTGTTTCGCGTCGGCCCAACAGGCGAGATCCGCAGGGAATTCGCAACGCAGGCGGCGGCATTCATTCAAGGCCGATCCTTGTCGCAGAACTTGTGCTGTCTCGTCGACTAGCTGGCTGAGTCGGCACCACGTTTTTTCCGGAATGGAAGGTTTGGAAAAGAGGAGGAATTCGGCAATCGCCGCCTCCAACCGATCGCTTTCGCGGATGATGATTTCCATGAGTTTGCGGCTTTGCGAATCGGCGCCGATTTGTTGTGACAGCAGTTGGGCGGAGCCGGAGATGGCGGCCAGGGGGTTGCGGAACTCGTGGGCAATACCGGCTGCCATTTCGCCGATGGCAGCCATTTTCTCCGCTTGGCGTATCTGGAGTTCCATTTTTTTTACCTGACTCAGATCCTGAATGGTGAAGACCCGGCAGTTCTCGCAGCCGTCCGGGGTGTTGAGCCGTGCCCGGGAATACCCTACCGAAATGGCTTCGCCATCCTTGCGGAGGAGATCGACCTGCGGTCGAGCTTCCATTCCTGTCATCGGCAGGAGTCCAGGGAATACCGCGGTTATTTCCCGGTCCAGCAATTCATCTGCCCGGTAGCCGGTAATCCGTTCCGCCGCGCGGTTAAAGGAGGTAATCCGATTTTCTCCGTCCACCGTGATGACGCCGGTGGCGATATCGTCAAATATTTGTTTGTAAAGTAAGGCCAGCCGATCGAGATTGGCAGTGGTTTGACTTAGTGCGGCCTCTACCTTGTGGAGCCGCTCGGCCAGCGTGGAGCTGAGTATGGCCACCAGAAAGAAGGAAAGGCCGTCGATGCTGAAGGTGTGGAGCAACATCGCGGTGCGGGCGGCTGGTTCGGCCATGGTGGCGAGCAGGAAATGGGTTTGGCCGGCATGTTCCAGCGCCAACAGGGCTCCGTAGGCTAGAGTGGCAAGGGCGGCCATGAATAGCCCGCCTCGCCGGAAGAGCAGGAAGCTGCCCGCGACTATGGGCAGGAAATATACGACGGTAAAAACCGACTGGCTGCTGCCGCTGAAAAAAACGAGGCCGGTAGTGAGTGATAGGTCGAGAAGAATCTGGAGATAGGCGAATTGGTGGAGACAGGGGGTGATCCGTAACAGCGCCGCGGAGAGCAGGGTGAAACAGTAAACGCCGATAATGATGGCGGCAAGGGGGCCGACCGGCATGGGGGTTAAGTTGTGGCCCTTGGCCAGGATCAGGGCGGTGAGGCCGAGCAACAGGGTGGTAAATATGGTGCGCAGTAGAAAAAGCCATTGCAACTGGCGCTTGAGGAGTTGAGCGGCTGCATTGCTGCCTGGGCCTAGATTGGGTTGCCTGCGGCAGCGCATGGTTAAGAATCGAGCTGGTACTTTTTGATTTTGTAGCGCAGCGAGCGGAAGGTCATCTTGAGCAGTTCCGCCGCCCGCGTCTTGGAGTTGTTGGTGCGGCGCATGGCCATGGCGATCATCCTGCGTTCTATGCCCTCAAGAGACTGTTCCAGGCCGGTTTCGAGGATTCCTTCCTCGGTGATCAGCGCGGAGGCGGCGGGCGCGGCTGCATTTTTGCGGTGGGCGGCCAAGGCCAGGCTTTCCGGCAGGATGATGGTTGAATTGGCCAAGGCGACCCCGCGTTCGATGATGTTTTCCAGCTCCCGCACGTTGCCAGGGAAATCGTACTCCATGAGTACCTCCAAGGCATAGGAGGAGATGGTGCGCACTTCCTTGCCGAAGAGGTCGGAATACTTCTTGAGGAAGTGTTCGGCGAGCAGTGGTATATCGCTCTTGCGTTCACGGAGCGGCGGGATGCGGATGGGCACCACCGCCAGGCGGTAAAAAAGGTCTTCCCGGAAGCGGCCGGCTATCACCTCTTCTTCGAGATTTTTGTTGGTGGCGGAGATGACCCGGACATTGATTTTGATGGTGTCGGTGGCGCCGACCCGTTTACATTCACGCTCCTGGAGCACCCGCAGCAGCTTGGTCTGGATGAAGGGGGAGAGCTCGCCGATCTCATCAAGGAAGGTGGTGCCGTTGTTGGCCAGCTCGAATAACCCTATTTTGCCGGTGTTGGCGCCGGTGAATGCCCCCTTGACGTGGCCGAACACCTCAGACTCGAAAAGGCTCTCCGGGATGGCGCTACAGGTGATGGGCACGAATTCGTGGGCCGCCATTGGACTCAGCCGGTGGATGGCCCGCGCCGCCAGCTCCTTGCCGGTACCAGATTCGCCCTGAATGAGAACATTCGCCTGGGTTGGCGCGACCCTGGCGATGAGATCGTAAATCTTGACCATCTCCGGGCTGTCGCCAAGGATACCGGCAATCGGGGCCACGGATTCCCGCCGAGGCATCGTGGGCAGGGTATGCGCCAGCGCCCCCTGGATGATGTTTTTGATTTCCTGGACCTTGAAGGGCTTGGTGATGTAGTCGTAGGCGCCGTCTTTCATGGCGTGCACCGCGTCCTCTGGCGAGGCATAGGCGGTAATCAGTACGACCGGCAGGTGTTGATGTGTCCGCCTGGCCTCTTCAAGCAGATGGAGGCCGTCCATGTCCGGCATGCGGATGTCGGAGATCATCAGGTCGAATGGTTCGCGGCCGAGCATGGTCAACGCCTCGGCGCCATTGGTGGCGAGCCGCGTCTCGTGCCCTTCGCTTTCGAGAAGGATCTTGAGGAACTCCCGCATGCTCAGTTCGTCGTCAGCAACGAGGATGCGGGCCATGGGCGCTGTCTGATGCGTGATGGTTCAAGGGGTTCCGCGTAAGCATGGCGTTATTGTAGCAGAAACCACCATGGTGCAAAGACAAAAACGCGCACGGCTTTGCACCATGCGCGTTTTTGTGGAAAAGCAACGAGTAGGGGGAGCGGAATTACTCCGCGCCGACTCCCAGGTAGGTACGGAGTTTTTCGTCCTCGAATTTTTGCTCAGCCGTTTTCTCCCTGGTGAGCAGGGAGACCACGTAGCCGACCAGGAAGGAAGCGGTCATGGAGACGATGGCCGGGTTTTTCAGGGCAAAAAGTGCTGATCCCTTGGGATTTTTCAGAACATCCTCCCACACCGTCGGGCTGATAATGATGAGTCCTACAGCCAGGAAGGCGCCGGTGAGAATCGACCAGACCGCGCCGGCAGTGGTGAACCGCTTCCAGAAAATGGAGAGGGTCAAGGCCGGGAAGTTGGCGCTACAGGCGATGGCAAAGGCAAGGCCTACCATGAAGGCAACATTTTGCCCCTTGAAAAGGATGCCCAAGAGTACCGCAGCGATGCCAAACAACAGGGTGGCAATCTTGCTGGCCCGGACCTCTTCTTGCTCGGTGGCCTTGCCGCCCTTGATGACATGGACATAAATGTCGTGCGAGAAGGACGAGGCCGCGGCCAAGGTCAGACCGGCGACCACCGCCAGGATGGTGGCAAAGGCCACGGCGGCGATGAAGCCCAAAAACGGCGTGCCGCCGACGAACTCGGCCAGTAGCGGGGCCGCCATGTTGCCGCCCTTGTCGATATTGATGATGACCTCACGGCCGATAAGGGCCGCGGCGCCAAAGCCGACAATGGGGATGATGATGTAGAAGTAACCAATGAAGCCGGTGGCATAGAGTACCGAGATGCGGGCTGCCTTGGCATCCGGCACTGTGAAGAAGCGCTGTAGGATGTGGGGCAGGCCCAAAAGGCCGAACATCAGTGCGAGGCCAAGGGAAACGGCGTCGATGGGATTGGTGATGAGGCCGCCAGGCTCCAGCGCGGCCTGGCCGTATTGAGTGGAGACGGCGGCATAGAGTTCGCCGGGGTTGAAGTTGAACTTGGCCAGCACGATGAACATCAGTACCGAGACGCCGCAGAGCAGCAAACCAGCCTTGATGATCTGCACCCAAGTGGTGGCCAGCATCCCGCCGAAGAGAACGTAGGCGAGCATGATGACGCCGACGATGACCTCCGCTACCTCATAGGGCAGGCCGAACATCAGCTTGATGAGGCTGCCGGAGCCGACCATCTGGGCAATGGTGTAAAAGAGTACGGTGAGGATGCCGCCGATGGCGGCGGCGATGCGTACAGGCGCCTGCTTCAGCCGGAAGGCGACGACATCGGCAAAGGTGAACTTGCCGAGGTTGCGCAGGGGCTCGGCGATGAGGAACATCAAGGCCGGCCAGCCCACGAGCCAGCCGACGGCGTAGATCATGCCGTCGTAGCCCTTGAGGGCGACCATACCGGCGATGCCGAGGAAGGAGGCGGCGGACATGTAGTCACCAGAGAGGGCCAGGCCGTTCTGGAAGGCGCTGACGCTGCGGCCGGCGGCATAGAATTCCTTGGTGGTCTTGGTCCGCTTGGCGGCCCAATAGGTGATTGCCAGGGTGATGGCAACGATGATCAAGAAGAAGGCAATGGAAGGCACGGTGGGCTGGCCCAGGGTGGTCTGGATAGCGCCCGCAGCCTGTTCGGTAACCGGTGGCATAGGATATTTCTCCTTAGATAATATGGCTAAGAGGGTGGTGGTCTCTGGGGCAAAAAGAGATTATTTGCCCAGCAACTGGGCGCGCAGGCGCCTTACCTCAGGATCGTAGGTCGTGTTGGCCCATACGACATAGATCACGGTGAGCAGCCAAGCGGCGATGATGACCGCAACCCCCAGCGGGATGCCCAAGGTGGTGGTCTCGCCGATTTTCTGGGCGAGGAATGGTTTGTTGAATCCGATCAGCAGGACAAAGCCATAGTAGCTGGCAAAAAGCAGCAACAACAAGATCAGTGATGTCTTTGCCTTTCTTGCCACCAGTGCCTTGAATTCTCGTGATTCAAGTAGACCGTGGACGTCTTTCTGCATGGAAGCCTCCTTTTTTCGGTGCGTTGCACACCGAGTTCCATTTGGCGCCGGAATCAGGCAAAATGCCTGCGATACAAAAAACGTTGGTTACAGAGGACCCCTCCACCTGTAAACAGGAAAGTCATACCTTGAAAGTGGCGGGGTTGTCAACGATTGTCAGTCGGGTGGGGCAGGGAATGGTCTTGATTCCCATCTTGCAGGAATATCGTTATTTTTTTATTGACGGCGAGCCGCTGGCAGGCAGTTTGGGGCATGACGCACTGGGGCGTTACTGTCTGTGGTTGGGACATGGGGGCGCTGGTGGGGGACAGAACGGCGCACCTGGCTACATTGTCCAGCGGGCCCCGTGTCCAGCCCGGAACAATTGGCGGAGGGTGCGGTATCCTTTGGCTTGAAGTTTTTTGACCAGGAAAAGGAAAAGATAGGCGGTTTGCAGCGCATCCTGCAAGGCGTCGTGAGGGATGAAGGGCGGGAGGTCGTAGAGTTCACTCAAGCCTGCCAAGCTGTATGAGAGCCCATCCTCGGGGCGATGCCGACGTGGCAGCCCGCAGAGTTCCAGATGAACACGGGCCAGGCGCAGGGTATCGATGCAGGGATTGCGCATGGTATCCCCCAGGACGCGCTTGGTGAAGCGGTTCATGAAGGCGGTGTCGAGGGCGGTGTAGTATCCTACCAGCAGCGCCTTGTCGCAGTATTCGATGAAGCGGGGCAGCACCTCTGCCAGCGGCGGGGCGTTGACCAGATCCTGCGGCGTGATCCGGTGTACCAGGGTGCTGTCCTTGGGCAACGGCCGTTCTGGTTTGATATAGACGTGGAAGGTGTCGCCGGCAATGATCCGCAGGTTACGGATCCGCACCGCGCCGATGGAAACGATTTCATCGCGCCGTTCATCAAGGCCGGTCAATTCCGTGTCGAAGGCCACAAATTCGTATTCCTCAATTGGCCGCGATTGGTCGAATTCCTTGAAATAACGGACGTTGTCGGTGATGAGCGGGTGTCGCTTCCGGTTCGGCCAGGCGAGGGGAAACATGGTCACGCCTCGGTAATCCGGTATTCCAGCCGGATGTGGCTTTGCAGGCGGCGCACCACTTCAAAGGCCTCTTTCAGGGTCTGCTTTTCAAGATCGGTGAGGTCAGCCGGGTTGAGGTAGTTGTCCGGGGTTTCACCTTCTTCGATCATCCGTAACTGGTGGACGAGGCGGAGTTGCATAAGGAACTCATAGGCCTCGGTGGTCTCAGAGAATAGTTCCTGTGAGATGTACCCACCCTCAAAAAGGAGCTGGAGGCGCGCCATGGTGTTGTTTTCCTTGATGCCGTGACGAAGTGCGGCCAGGCGGGCGAAGTCAACAAAGGGCGCCAGGCCGTTTTTTTTGAGGTCGAGGGCGTTTTTGTGCTCGCCGTCTTTTTCCACGATGAAATTGCGGAAAAAGGAAAGTGGAGGCCGGGCTTCCAGCGCATTCTGGGCGAGGTGCAGCAGGAAGACCTCCTGCTGCGGTACGTTCTGCACCAGATAATGGCGCAGTTCGTCGGCGAGGCGCATGTCGCCGTAGCCGGCACGGAAGTCGAAGAAGATGGTGGAGTGCATTACCTCAAGGGGTTCCGGGGTGCGTATCCAGTGGTCGAAGCATTGGCGCCATGCCACGAGCGGTTGCCGCCATTTGGGGTTGGAGGCCATGATCCCGCCTGGGCAGGGAGGATAGCCGCATTGCACCAGGTGGGCGATGGCCTTTTCGGCCAAGGCAGTGAAGTAGGTGGCTGCCGCCGCGGCTTGTTCGTCATTCGCCGGCTGGGCGTAAATCAGGGCGTTGTCCTGGTCGGTCTTGAAGGTCTGCTCGCGGCGACCCTCGCTGCCCATGAGCAGCCAGCAGAATGGTAGCGGCGGTGGGCCGAGTTCGGCGGTAAGGATGGTGAGGAGCCGATCGAGGATGTGGTCGTTGAGGATGGTGATCATCCGGGTGATGTTGTTCGCCTTGGCGCCTTCCTCGATGAGGGTGCGTACCACGGCCGGCACCTTCTGGGCCAGGGGGTAGAGCCCTTCGATGGTGCGCTGGGCCACGATTTCACGGAAAAGGTAGAGAGGGGAGGTGCCCTGCAAGAGCATGATGTCGTGGGTGGTGACCATGCCGACAATGGTTCCTTGCTGCTCTACGGCCAAGTGGTGAATGCGGAGCCGCATCATCTTGAGCATGGCGTCAAAGCAGACCGCGTGGGCGGTAATGGTCTGGACCGGGGTGGCCATAATTGCGCTTACCGGTGTTTGATAATCGAGTCCGGCGGCCACCACCTTGGTGCGTAGGTCCTTGTCGGTGATGATGCCGATGATCTTTTGCGCATCGTCCGCCACCAGCAGCGAGCCGATATGGGCCTCAGCCATGCGGGCAGCCGCATCGCGCACGGCTTCGCGCACGCCGATGGTGTAAAGGCTTTTGCCCTTGATGGTTTCTCCGACTTGGGCGGTGAAGAGGAAAAGGGCGCTCTCCGTGCGGGGGGTTATCTTGTGCTGGCGCAGTTCAGCGTAGGCGGTCTTGACCAGTTTTTCCGACATGCGGCGCAGGAAGTAATGGGTCACCTTGGGCGAGGAGTGGATGAGGTTGAGGAAGGCCGCCTTGGTGAAGAGGAAGCAAAAGGTGTCTTCCACAGTCTCGACGTTGAGGTTCGCCCTGGTGTTTCTGATGATGGGCAATGCACCGAAGTATTCGCCCTCGCCGCGGAAGTCCTTGAGGGTGATGGTACCCCCTTCGTCCTTGAGATAGATTTTGACCCCGCCCTTCTGGATCAGATAGAAGTGGTTGACCTCGGTCTGTCCCTGGCGGAAGATCAAGGTTCCCTTGGGAAAGAAATCTATCAGGGCATGGCTGGCGAGTTCATGGATGGTCGCGGCATCCAATTCATTGAAGGGCAAGGTATTGCGCAGGAAGGCGATGACCGTTTCCGGCGGAACATTGTGGGGGTCGTTGTCGTGGGGTCTCATGGGCTGGGCGTACCATGTGGTTTTTGTTGTCGGTCGTCTTGTCGATTAGCCGGATGGCGGCTGTTAGTCATGTCATATATGGCGGCAATGGCCTGGTCAAGCAGAGAAAAATTGGCCAACCGGGAAACGCCTTGACATTTGTCGGCGTGGTTCGTTACATGATGAGACTATGGATTTTCTCCTTTTGCCGCATTGGCCACCCCCGTGTTCCGCGTGTTACCATGGCTCGTGAGTGGTTTGCCATCCGCACCAAGCCTAACAAGGAGCAACAGGCCCGGCTGGAGTATGAGCGGCAGGGGTATGTGGTCTATCTGCCGTTGATCCGGAAGACCGTGCGCCATGCCCGCCGCAAGGAAGAGGTGCTCCGCCCCTTTTTCCCTGGTTATCTGTTTCTCCACTTGGCCCCATCGGAACGGCATTGGGTGTCCATTGCCTCAACTCGTAATACTATCGGCCCCGTACGTTTTGGCGATCAGTATGTCCCGTTGCCGGATTGGGTCATCGACGACCTGAGGGCGCGGGAGGAGGGTGGGGCGATTTCCCTGGCGGCGTTGCAGAAAGAACGCCTCGCGCCTGGCGCGGCGGTGGAGGTGCGGATCGATGAGACAACTACGGCGCCGGGGCTTGTTTATTCGTTGCGCGGCGAGGAGAACGTGGTGGTGCTCCTTGAACTCATGGGCCGTCAAGTGAGGGCAACGGTTCCTTTGGAACAAGTGGACCGACGCGGCTGATCGTTTTCTCGTCAAAACGTTTGACAGGTTGCGCTTGTCCCGCTAAGGTGTTCATCGGTTGAACATTTGTTCACCCAGGCGGCGGTAGCATGCCCAAATTTTGGGGTAGCTTCCGTCAATGTCATTGACAAAAGCATCCCTCCCGTAGAGACAACCCATCCCAAACAAGATGATGGACGACGCGATCCGTTATCGCCTGCTGAAGCTTCTATACGAGCAGCCCCATCTCACCCAACGTGAATTGGCCAAAACCATGGGTGTTTCCCTTGGCAAGGCCAATTTTTGCCTGCGGGCTCTTATTGAAGTGGGTGCGGTCAAGGTCAACAATTTCAGGGATTCTAATAATAAGTCCGGCTATCTTTACCTGCTGACGCCCAGCGGAATAGAAGAAAAGGCCAAAGTGACCAGGCGTTTTCTGG
>Ga0172375_10000855_pt1 | contig 49325 bp, 49 predicted proteins | sample LakKiv1m_FD_114537 | JGI IMG/M metagenome (GOLD analysis project Ga0172375, IMG submission 114537) | Freshwater microbial communities from Kabuno Bay, South-Kivu, Congo - kab_092012_11.1m | ecosystem: Environmental > Aquatic > Freshwater > Lake | place: Democratic Republic of the Congo... | reverse complement strand
TGGTGCTCCAGCTCCTGGTCCACCTCGCTGAAAAGCCGCTTCGCCATACTGATCATAAACCTCTCTTTTTTTTGGATCGGATAAGACTTCAAAAGCTTTATTTATCTCTTTAAACTTCTCTCCCGCTTCAGGAGACTTATTACGGTCTGGATGCCATTTAAGAGCAAGCCGCCGATAGGCGGCTTTTATCTCTGCCTCACTGGCGTTTTTAGAAACGCCAAGAACTTCATAATAATCAACCATAGAATCTTTTAGTTAACCACTTCTCCTTCTTCAACCTTCCCCTTCTTGTCCTCCGAAGCTTTAGCGGAGGAGGATTTATCTTCTTTAGGTGGCTGTTGCCCTTGTTGTCCGTACATCGCCTGACCTATCTTGGTTAACTCGTCGGACAGTTCTTTGGTTTTGTCTTCCATCTCTTGTTTGCTTCCTTTGGCGATTAAATCTTTAAGCTCTTTTATCTTTTTCTCAATCGATTCTTTAACGTCTTTGGAAACTTTGTCTCCGGCGTCTTTCAAAGACTTCTCCGCCACATAGATCATGTTATCCGCTTTATTTTTCGCTTCGATTTTTTCCTTTTCTTCCCTGTCTTTCTCAACGTTCTTTTCTGCCTCTTCTTTCATCTTCTCAATCTCATCTTTGTTAAGACCAGTTGAGCCAGTGATTTTGATACCTTGACTTTTACCGGTGGCTTTATCTTTGGCGGTTACCGACAAAATTCCTGAAGCATCAATATCAAAAGTCACTTCAATCTGAGGCACGCCGCGCGGAGCTGGTGGAATCCCATCGAGAATAAATCGACCTAGAGATTTATTATCCCGTGCCATCGGTCTTTCTCCCTGCAAAATATGAATTTCAACTTGCGTCTGATTATCTCCAGCGGTAGAAAATATTTCTGATTTAGCCGTTGGAATGGTAGTATTTCTCGTGATTAATGATGTCATCACTCCACCTAAAGTTTCCACTCCTAAAGTCAGAGGGGTAACATCTAAAAGAACCACGTCTTTGGTCTCGCCGGTGAGAACACCAGCTTGGATAGCCGCTCCAACCGCCACCACTTCATCTGGATTAACTGAGCGATTCGGTTCTTTTTCAAAGAATTTTTTCACTTTATCAATTACCATCGGCATCCTCGTCATTCCACCAACTAAAACCACTTCATCAATTTTTGAGACAGTTATTTTAGCGTCTTTAAGACATTTTTTTACCGGCTCAAAACTTTTATCGACTAAGTGGCCGACCAACATTTCCAATTTGGCCCGAGTCAGTTTCGTAACAAAGTGTAACGGCTGACCGTCTTTAACGGTGATAAATGGTAGATTGACATCAGCCTCCATTGACGAAGATAGTTCAATCTTGGCTTTCTCTGCCGCATCTCTTAATCGCTGCAGTGCTTGAGGATCACGACGAAGATCGATGCCATTATCCTTTTTAAACTCATCAGCAAAAAAGTCTAAAATAATCTTGTCAAAATCGTCGCCTCCTAAATGGGTGTCTCCATTGGTCGCCTTTACTTGAAAGACTCCTTCACCTAATTCCAAAATACTAATGTCAAAAGTACCGCCTCCCAGATCGTAAACAGCAATCGTGTGGCTGTGTTTTTTATCCAGTCCGTAAGCCATCGAAGCTGCTGTCGGTTCATTAATAATTCTGACCACCTCAAGTCCGGCAATCTCACCAGCTTGTTTGGTCGCCTGTCTTTGGGCGTCATCAAAATAAGCCGGAACCGTAATCACTGCTTTATCTATTTTTTCGCCCAAATAGGCCTCAGCGTCAGTTTTCATCTTTTGAAGAACCATCGCGGAAATTTCCTGCGGCGTATATTTTTTTCCTTCAACCTCAACCACTACCATTCCCTCTCTTCCTTCAACAATCTTGTAAGGCAACCATTTCTTATCATAATCAACTGACTCATCAGAGTACCTTCTTCCCATTAGTCTTTTAATAGAAAAAATGGTATTTTTCGCATTAATCACCATCTGCCTTTTCGCCACATCTCCTACGATGTGCTTAACCGGATCAACCACTGACGGAAAAACATTTCTTCCTTCAGCAGAAAAAATTACCTTAGGCTTGCCCCCTTCCATCACTGCGACACATGAATTAGTTGTTCCTAAATCGATACCAATTATTTTTGACATATTATTTTTAAGAAATTTATAATTTTTTGCTTACTTTAACCTGAGCTACTCTTAAAATTTTTCCGTTCATCTGATACCCTTTTCTTAAAACTTCGACGACAAGATTGTCTTGTTCTCCTGCAGCCATATCCACTGCCTCGGCCAGTCTTGGATCATATTCTTTATGCAAAACTTCAATCTCTTGTAATCCCGTTTCTTGAAATATTTTTAATAAATTTTCCTTAGCTATTTTTAGTCCTTGATCTTTAGTAAAAATTTCCGCTTTATCCAAGCTATCAAGAAAAGGTAATAATTTTATAATCAACTGAAAATTAGCTGATTTGATAATTTCCTCTTTTTCCTCTAAAAATCTTTTCTCTAAATTCTGATAATCAGCCAGTGCTCTTAAATATTTATTCTTCCACTCTCCAATCTCATGTTTTTTATGCGTTTTTTTATTGTCCATGATTAAAAACCTTGTTGTTTAATAATTTCTTCAATTAAATTAGAAAAATATTTAATCTGTGGGATAATCGAATCATAATACATTCTTTTCGGACCAACCACCCCCACAATTCCTTTAATATTTTTTCCTTCGAACTCTCCCCAAACACTGGCACAAGACTCAAACATTGGGTCATGAAAATCTTCTTCTCCCAACATACACATAATTTCCTCTTCCATCCTTTGAAAATCATCCAATATCCTTTCCCAATAGTTTACCTCATCAAGTCTGCCAAAAAGCGTTCGCGAAAGATTAAGGTCTAAAAATTCTGGTTGAGCTAATAAGTTTGCTACGCCTGAGTAATAAACATCACCAAGATTGGTGGCCGCCAACGATAATAAGCCGGTTTTTTGGGAAAGAATTTTCGTCGCCTGTGAAAGTAACCGGTGGGCTTCCTTTCTCTCATCCCAAATACTATTTTTATAAGCAACCTCATCGGTGGTTGACAGATCTTTTTGCTTCATTAAATGCTTGATATAGAAACGAAATCCCTTGGCCGAAGGTACTCTTCCTGAGGAAAAATGGGTTTTTTTCAAATACCCTTTTTTTGCTAACTCAACCATTTCGTTGCGGATCGTCGCCGGTGAAATACCAAGTTTATACTTCTTTTCAAGAATCTCGCTTCCTACGGCTACGCCGGTCTCGCTATATTCTTTGATAATCGTTTTTAAAATATCTACTTGTCTCTGGGTTAAGTCTTCCATATATTAGCAATCATATATCAAGTCTGCTAATGTGTCAAGGGGTAAATTTTGCTATACTTTAACCATGCTCAAACTCGGCGCTCATCAATCAATTTCCGGCGGATACCACGAAGCGCTCAATAGAATTATAAATATTGGAGGTAATTGTTTGCAGATTTTTTCATCTTCTCCCCGTGGCTGGAGCTTTGCCAAAGCCGATGAATCGGAAGTAAAACTATTCTTAACTCTTAAATCTAAATTTTTAATTGATCCTATCTATTTTCACGCATCTTATCTAGTCAATCTTGCTGATAAAGGAAGAATCGGACATCTGTCTAAAATGTCTTTAATTGCTGAAATGAAAATCGCGCCTAAATTAAAAATTAAAGGTTCGATAGTCCATTTAGGCTCTTACAAAAACAAAAACCCACTGTTACCACTCTTGGACGGCCGTTCAAGAGTTGTTACTGATCAAAAAAAATATCAAATTTTAATAAGTAATATAAAAGAAATTTTGTCAAAAACCCCAAAGGAATCGCTATTTATTATCGAGAATGCCGGCAACAGAAAAATCGGACAAACATTAGAAGAAATCAGCCAAATCATTAAAGACTTAAGTGACAACCGAGTTCGTCTTTGCCTTGATAGCTGTCATCTATTTTCCAATGGTTATAAATTTGAAGAGAAAGAAGAGCTGGAAAAATTTTTAGAAAAACTAAAATCACTTCAATTATTCGATAAATTGGAGTGCTGGCATTTAAATGATAGCCGTGATCTTTTTAATTCGGAAAAAGATAGGCATGCTAATATTGGCCAGGGAACAATGAATATTGAAGAATTTAAAACTCTTCTTAATCATCCAAAAACAAAAAACTATCCTTTTATTATTGAAACACCGGGTTTTAAAAACGAAGGACCGGATAAAAAAAATTTAGATATTTTAAAAAGCCTTCTTGTCTCTTGATATAATAGGGTTATGTTTAAACTACCAGAACAAGTCACTAAATTTCTTAAAGCTTTTGGGAAAAGAAAGTTTCAAATATATATTGTTGGCGGAGCGGTACGTAATCTATTATTGAATAAAAAAATAATCAACTGGGACTTTACGACCGACGCGACACCAGAAGAAATTATCAAATTATTTCCTGATGCGTTTTACAATAATACATACGGAACGGTAACTGTACCGTACGGAACGGTTTCAAACCGTTCCCTACTATTCGAAATTACGCCATTTCGTAAAGAAGGTAAATACACTGATTTTCGCCACCCAGAAAAAATAGCCTGGGCTAAGACGATTGAAGAGGACTTGAGTCGCCGCGACTTTACCATTAACGCCATGGCTTATGATGGTAAAAAAATTGTTGACTTTTATGAGGGGAAAAAACACCTTAAAGAAAAACTGATCGTTGCTGTTGGTAATCCAGACAAAAGATTTGAAGAGGATGCGTTAAGATTAATAAGAGCACTTCGATTTGCTTCACAACTAGGATTTTTTATCGAAGAAAAAACTCGTCGATCAATAGAAAAAAACGCCCACCTGATTGCAAAAATTTCCTGGGAAAGAATCAGGGATGAATTTTTAAAAATATTAGCTAGCGATCATCCTTCAGAAGGTGTTTTGTTTTTAAGAAACACTGGCCTTCTAACTTTTATTTTGCCGGAAGTCGATATCTGCTTTACCATCCCTCAAAAAAGCCCGAAACGGCATCATATCTATGACGTCGGAACTCATTCGGTCATGGCTTTAAAAAACTGCCCATCAAAAGATCCTATTACCAGATTCGCAACTTTAATTCATGACGTGGGTAAGTCGCAGACTTTTAGACATGATGATAAAACTGGATTGATAACTTTTTACAACCATGAAGTGGTTGGCAAAAAATTAGCGGAAAAAATTGCTCACAGGCTTAAACTATCGAATAAAGAAAAAGACAAATTAGTTACTTTAGTCCAATATCACCAGTTTACTGTCTCCGAAATTCAGACTGACAAAGCAGTAAGAAGATTTATCAGAAATGTCGGCAAAGAATATCTTAATGATATTATCGATCTTCGTTTTGGCGATCGAATAGGCTCTGGGGCTAAACCAGATTCCTGGAGATTTGATCTTTTTAGAAAAAGACTTATTAAAGTACAAAGACAACCATTCCAAATTAAAGATTTGAAAATCGACGGCAACGATGTGATGAAAATCTTAAAAATAAAACCTGGTCCAAAAGTCGGTGAAATCCTAAAAAAAATCTTTAATCAGGTAGTTGATAAAAAACTAAAAAACGAAAAAAAAATATTATTAGAAGAAACTAAGAATTTAGGAAGTTAAGAAATTTATCGATATTTTGTTTTTCTTCTTTTATTGTCGTTTCTTCGCCATGACCAGGATGGACAACGGTTTCTTTAGGAAGTTTGGATAATTTCTTTAATGAATTTTTTAAATCTTTTTTACTACAGTAGGGAAAATCATATCTGCCAACTTCTCCTTTAAACAAAGTGTCACCGGTAAAAATAGTCTTATTATTAGGAAAATAAAAAGCACACCCGCCGGGGGTATGACCTGGAGAAAGAATAATTATTAATTGATAATTGTTGATTATTAATTGTCTTACAGTTAAGTACTTAACTGTAATTGGCTTAATAATTGTGGGTTTATATCCTAAAAAATATTCCACTGTTTCAATTGTTCTATCTAGTAAGAATTTATCTTTCTTATTGATATATAATGGAACATTAATTGAAGCTTGAATCTCGCCAGCGGCCATAATATGGTCAAAATGGCCGTGAGTGGCTAACATACCGATTAATTTAAGTCTTCTTCTTTGCAGTTCTTCAAGAATAAATGCCGCCTCGTCACCTGGATCAATGACCAAACAGTTATCTTCCTCGATTAAAAAATAGCAATTTGCCTGAAGTTGACCCAAAGGAAACTTAAGAATTTTCATAGTTAGATTCCTCGACTCCGCTTCGCGGAGCCTGCCCTGAGCGAAGTCGAAGGGCTCGGAATGACAGGCGGGTAAGCCAAACTAAGATGGGCGTTGCCACAAACGGAGAAGAATAGGTGCCGGTAATGGTGCCGATTAGAAGAGTGATGATGAAAAATCTAATCGTCGACCCTCCAAACAAAATCAAAGCCAAAAGCATGAAGACAATTGTCATCGAATTGTTGACCGATCTAGCCATAGTTTCTGTTAATGCTTTATTGGCAAAATATTCAATACTACCTTTCCCTTCTTCTTTTAAATACTCTCTGATTTTGTCGAAAATAACAATCGTATCGTGAACAGAGAATGACATCGTCGTCAAAATCGCTGTCACAAACATTAAGTCAACTTCGGCGCCGAAAAAATGAGAAAGCAACGAATAACTACCGACGACAACAAAAAAGTCGTGGATCATCGCTAGGATCGCTGAAATCGCATAGTTAAAACCTTTAAAGGCAAAACTCATATAGATAAGAATGCCTACAATTGCCAAAACAGAAGCAATCACCGTTTTACTGATGGTTTCTTTTCCCAAGACTGGTCCGACTGTTTCTAAACGAAGAACTGTTATTTTAGCTTTGTTTTTTTTCTCCAACGAAGTTATTAAGTTCTTCTGCTCCACTTCATTAAGAGGTTTAGTCTTTAAATTATAAACTTTATCTTTTACTTGATATTCTAAAGTCGTTCCGCCGGTAAAATCGATCGAATATCGATAACCCCATTTTAATATTGAGAATATACCGAAACCTATCACAAAAAAAGAAATAAGAAAATAAAGAAATTGATACTTTAAAAAATTAACCATTTTTTTTATAGAAAACTTCTATCAGTTTTTTGGTTATCACTACTCCTGTAAATAAACTCGTCGCCACCCCAATTGCTAAAGTTAAAGCGAATCCTTTAACCATACCAAACTGCGGTAGAAACTCCCAGTTTAAGGGATTAAATAAAATAAAGGCTACCGTCAGCGTAGTAATATTGGCATCTTTAATGGCGTCGATCGCCCGACCAAATCCTAAGCGAACGGCAATATCGAAATCCTTTCCTTTCCTCTGTTCTTCCTTTATTCTCTCAAAAATCAAGATATTAGAGTCAACCGCCATGCCAATGGAAAGAATAAAACCGGCAATACCAGGAAGAGTTAAAACAACCGGTATTAATCGGAAAACAGCCATGGAAATCAATCCATAAATCAATAATGCCATCGAGGCAATAAAACCTAATCTCCCATAATAAACAATCATAAAAATCAAAACCATTACCAGGCCGAAAAACCCGGCGATGACGCTTTTTTTCACCTCGACAGCGCCCAAGGTTGGCCCGATATTTTTTTGCTCAACGAGTTTAATAGGCAATGGTAAGGCACCAGAGTTAATGGCAATCGCTAATTTTTTTGCCTCATCAACGGTAAAGTTTCCGGTAATCACCGCGTTGCCTTCTGAAATCTGTTGTTGGACTGTTGGTGCGGAAATAATCATATTATCAATGACAATGGCGACTGGTTTACCAATATTTCTTCCGGTTATCTGGGAGAAAAGATCTGTCCCCTCTTTATTAAAAGATAAAGAAACCTGTGGTTTTCCGGTCTGTTGATCAAAAACCACCTGTGATTTTTTGATATTTTTACCGGTTAATCCAGTGTTTTTTGTCAAGGTGCTATAGATTGAAGAACCGCTAGCCACTTTTTCTTGGGGGTTTTGTTCAAAGAAAGAAAGTTGCGCCGTCTTTCCTATCAAAACAACCGCCTCGTTAACATTTTCTATTCCTGGCAGATCGACGTTGATTCGATAGTTGTTTCCTGATTTCAAAGTCTGCACCGTTGGCTCGGAAACGCCAAAAAAGTTGACTCGTTTTTCAATAATATCACGGGCTGAATTTAAAGCATCTTGGAGATCGCTCAAACTTACCTTTGAGGTATCGACCTGAAAAACCAGATGACTACCACCTTTGAGGTCTAGCCCAAGATGGGTCTTGAATTCTTTTTTTATCTGCCAGCCAAAAAGATTAAAGTTTAAAGATAAAGGATTAATCGTATAGTTTTTTATTTTAAAGTTTTCAGGTAGGTCAATCCATACTAAAAGAAGAATTGTTATGATTAAAAGTATTTTCTTAATAAATTTAAACATACTCTTTTTTGTATGTGGGGGTCATTTTACCAAATCTTCTTCCGTTCCAACTAGCATTACCTTTGGCTGTTTCAAAAACCGCCAGATAAAAGGATCGTTGTTTTTCTTTCTGAAAACAAATTCATCATCCGTCATCACCGTATAGTTAATCGCTCGGCCAAAACTTTTTTCTCCTTCTTTAATGATTGCTTCTACTTCGGGAATAACAACCACTCCAACGATAAGAAGATAAATTTCGTCTTCTTTAATAAGAATATTCTTTGAGAACTTTGTCGACAAGGCAACGAACTTAATCTTCCCTATCTTCGATAAATTTTTATGAATTGTTAAGGCTAAAGAACCAGTTTTAGTAAAAATTCTTAAAAACTCATCATAAAAAATATAGTTTTTGTTGAGATTGTAATAGACTTTATTTAATCTTCTTTCTTTTAAAAGAAGCTTGGCTCCGGAAAGAATATCTAACTCTCTTTTCACCGCATTAACTTCCTCATCTACCTCACGAACAATCTTTCGCAGATAATAACTTTCTCCGGGATGATGGAAAAAAAACTCCAAAATTTTTCTTCGTGCCTTTGATGGAATAATATGTTCTAACATATTAATATGTCACTTTGTTCCCAACCGGTAATACCTCAATCCAAACTTTTCCTCTGACCATTTCTATCTCCTTGCCAGCGTTGTCATAAAACTTAACCTGAATCGTCTCATCATCTCTTTGCCAGGTTCCTTTGACTGCCTGACCATTTTGAAAAATTAACGCCTCGCCGCTACCGACGACTTTATAAAGCAGATGCCCACCTTCATAACCATCATTTGCCGGCGATTCTTTGGCAAACATAATAAGGATGTTTTTTGCGGAGAGTTGTTTTCCGGTGTTTTTATCCAGATGAGGAGCACCGCCGTTTTCCCTTAGATAAAGATTGTTATTTTTATCATAGCTCCAGACAACGCTATAATCAGAAACATTCATCTCCCAAAAACCAAAGTCTATCTTTGTCGTCTCTCCCCGATCTTCTAACTTAGCGTCATCTTGAAACTTCCAAGGAGAAAAATTTTTGTCCCAGCTTTCTCCTTTTTCGTCTACATTAGTTAACTTCCGTTTATCTCTAGTATATTGCCAAAGCTTAGCACTCGAGGTGTAAACCGTATGTTCGGTCACCCGATTTGGTAATCTCTCGTAGTCTCTCCAAAAATAAGGAAAAGGGACAGAAAACTGATTTAAATCATTATAAGATGACCATTCCAGATCACCAATATAACCCAAGGCATCAGCCGGCCCAGGAGTATTGGCGCCACCAACATGAGCATATAAAGGACTGTCTCCATATCCTTCAAGGAGTTTAATAAAATAGATTCTTGCTGAACGGACTGGCCCGATATAAGAAGCATCTTGGCAGTAATAAATTGACAAAAACCTGGTAATGCCTCCTTCGGCCACCGCCTCATAAATAATATCCGCGCTGGATAGTCCAGACTGTGGCCTTGCCTGAGTATGATTTTCAACCATGATTCCCAATGGCCGTCTTACCTCCCACTTTGCTTTTTGACTTTTAGAAAAATACTCTCCGTTTAAAGGACACTCCTCTGTTTTAGGTTCATTGGTAACCGTCGTTCCATTACCGTTTCCATTGGGAGTTGGTGGTTTATATATAGATAACGGTGATAAAAGAGTTTCTCCTCCAGATCTGGAAAAAAAAGAATAAGAACTAAAAGCGGAAAGAAAAAAAATGGCTAAAATAACAAGCCAGGCCAGTTTTCTATTAATCATAACTAGTAACTAATCACTAATAACTAATAACTTTTTTTAACTGCTTTTTTCGATTGCCTTCTTTTCCTCTTCAGATAGCTCATATTCTACTCCTTTTCCTTCCTTAACTCTTTTTGTATAAACTCTAATCCCTTCTCTGGTATAAATAAAGTTTAAGGTTATTCCGCTATTTTCCTTGTCAACAAAAGCAACAATAAAACTTTGCTCTCCCCCAACTCTCTCAAACGGATTAAATCTTACTAAGCCAATTTTTTGGATATGGAGCCTTGAATCGGCGATTTCATCTTTAATCTCTTTCTTTATCTTTTCTATTTCCATCTCGATTTTTTCCTCGTGGCTAAGAAGAGAGTCTAAGATATCATCGATTTTCTCCTTTTTTGTCCTTGAGATTAAACCATAGTAATGATTCCTTAGTTTAAAGATGACCAGAGTAATAATCACTAACCAAATAAGAAAAACCGCTTCTAAAACTGGAGCTATCATTGTACAAACATTTTAATCACTTTACAAATAACTGTCAATATGATAAAAATTATCCATGCCTAAAAAAACTAAAAAAGAAAAAATCTTGGCCGAATATCGAAAGAAAATAAAACTTCTTGACCAGGCGCAAACTATAAAAACCTATCAACCTTCACAGCCTATAAAACCAACCCAAATAATCCCAGAAAAACCAGCCGATGAAACTCAAACAAAGGAAGACAACCGCTTATTAATATACTTTCATAAGGATGTCCAAAAAAGCCTATTAATTATTACTTTTATTATTGCCCTTGAATTTGCTTTATATTTTGCTAAGCTGATAAAGTAAGAAAAATGTCAAAATAATTAAATAAAGAAATAAATAAATTTAATTATTTTATTATTTCTTTATTTAGACATTAAAACAGGAGAGGGGGTGAAACGAATCTATGGCTTCAATGTACTGTGTCAAGTGCCGAGGAAAAAAAGAAGTTGCTAATCCGCAAAAAGTGACAATGAAGAATGGTAAACCGGCAATGAAAGCTAAATGCCCAGATTGTGGAACTGGTATGTATAAAATTGGCACTAAATAATATTTTATTTAAATAAGATATTTACATTAAGGACAGTCCCTAAAAAGGATTGTCCTTTTTTTTATTAATCAAGAAGATTGAAAGAGGCAATTTTTTTATATAAAGGCTTTCTTCCCTCTAGAATACTCTCAAAAAGAATCAACCGTTTAACAGAAAAAGAAATGTCGACGTTTAATTTTTGTAATCTTTTTTTTAAAACGAAATACTGTTGTTTTGAGGATTTCTTGCCTCTAGCTAAAGTCAGATGAGGAATAAACTTCCTGCCGTTAACAGAATTGATGTCAAAGTTCGATTTTATTATTTCCGCTAACTCTTCAATTCTCTTTTCTCTGCGGAAATTTAGATAGACGACTAACTTATGGTTGACAAAAACGTCTAGATTAAATGAATAGAGAGAAAAACCTCTTTGATCCCAAAGGAGATCTTTTAGTTTCCTTTTTATTTTTTCGGTCTCCTTTACCTCGCCAAAAAAATGAATCGTTACATGAAAATTTTCCGCGGCAACCCAAGTAAACTGCGGGTATTTTTTTTTGATGTCTTTGAGCTGCAGGTCTAGTTGTCCTTTGACCTCCTTCGGCAAATCCACCGCCAAAAATAATCTCATTATTCAATTTTACTAATAATTTTTCTAGTCGAGAATTTTTTTAATAGAGGGATGACGATCTTTAATCGACCGCCGATTGTCTCAATCTGTTTCTTTTTATTCTCTAATTGAGAATCACCCTCGGTAACCGCGATAATTTCTGGGTTAATTGCTTTTACCATATTGGAATATTCTTTATCACTAGAAAAATATGGAAGGAGAATCACCAGATCGACTATTTTAAGAAATGACAAAACCTCCGCCCTTTCTTGCTGGTTATGAATAAGGACTTCTCGTTTATTCTTCCTAATAAAGTCATCCGACTCTAGAGCAACGATAAGAAATTCTCCGGTTTCTTTCGCTTTTTTTAAATATTGCAAGTGACCAAAATGAACGAGGTCAAAACAACCACCAACCAAAACAGTTTTTTTATCTTTATATAATTTTCTATATGAATTTATCTTTGAATAAGGGATAATTAATCCTGTCATACTCTGAGTATAATTATACTATGAAACTGGAAACTGAAATCGTTAATGAGAAACAAAAAGTTCTTATTGTTTCAAAAAAATCCTATCAGTTTTTAGACTATCTAAAAAAATGCCTAAAAAAATACAGTGTCGATGTTTTTGTTTCTCCTAATAATCCAGGTAATCTTCATATCTTTGACTATTGTTTTTTTATTAATGAAGTCCCACCTCTGGCACAATTAAAAAAATCGGCAACTTTTTTTATCTTTTTTTTTATTAATAAGAAACATCTTTCTCTCTCTTTGTTTAAAAACTTAAAAAAGTATAAGGCAATTAAGATTAATAATGAAAATTTAAACCATAATGAAGTCGATCGAATTCTTTGGTTTATTTTTTCGCAAACTCAGGAAAAAGTTTTAAAAATCGACACAGTTTCTCCTCAACTAAAAAAAAATGTCACTCTAACTCCTTTTCGATTAAAGATTAAGAAGTTATCAACTAAAAAAAATCTTATCATTCTTGGCTTCTCTCTCATCTTATTATTACATTTTCTATTTATTCCTTTCTTAATTACCTCTTCTTTTTTTACCTATCTGTCTTTTCAAGCTTTAAAGAAAGAACAAGTGGAGTCGTCACAATCAAATTTGGATAAAGCTAACAAACTTTATCTCTTAACAAAAAAACTCTATTCTTTTTCAAGACCGACGCTGCTTTTTTTTAATCTCGCTCTTCTTCCAGATAGTTTCATTGATATTGACTTAAGCAGTCAGCAGCTTGTTAATCAAGGAATTGTCTTATTGAAAAACGGTAAAGAAATTCAGAAAATAATCTTTCAAAAAAATAAGACTGATGAAGAGATATTAGAGCTTAAGCTTCGCTTTGTGAAACTACATCAAGGACTAAAAACCATATCTGACCAATCTTTATTTCTCGCTCAGAAAATAAACTTTCCCCTGACCTTTTTTAAAAAATTCAATCAACAGCTTTTAGACTATTCTGATCTGACTGGTAAAGCTGATAAATTTATTAGTTACTTTGAATTAGTCTTCTCGGCTAAAGAACCAAAAAAATATCTCATCCTGTTTGCTAATAATATGGAACTGCGGCCCGGCGGCGGTTTTATTGGCTCTTTTGGTATTCTGACGACTAACTACTTTACCTTAGACGACTTAAAGATCTATGATGTCTATGACGCTGACGGTCAGCTAACCGCTCATATTGCTCCGCCAAAACCGATAGAAAAATACTTACAGCTTCCTCACTGGTTTTTAAGAGATTCTAATTTCTCTCCTGATTTTTTAGAAGACTATAATAAGGCTTTGTTCTTTTTAGACAAAGAAATGGGAATGACTAACTTTTCCGGCGGAATGATTATTACTACCTCGGCGATTGAGAATATTCTTTCAGTTTTCGGCAATCTCTATCTCCCTGACTATAAGGAATATATTAATGATAAAAATTTTTATCTAAAAACCCAGCTATATGTGGAAAAAAATTTTTTTCCTGGCTCGATCCAAAAAAAGGTCTTTCTTTCATCTTTAATCGACCAAATATTTATCAAAGCAGAAAACATCTCTTTGGCTAAATTAGGACTAGCTATTAAAAAATCTCTTGATGAAAAACAAATTGTTGTTTATCTTAATGACGATAAAATTCAGTCTTTGATCGACTCGTCTTATTGGTCGGGTCGGGTCATCGAACCAAACTGCAGCTCACCCCAGAAAAACTGTTTAATCGACTATCTCTTTCCTTATGATGCTAATGTTGGCGCCAATAAAGCCAATCTTTTTATTAATCGCTTCTTTAATCTCAAAACGACGGTTGACTCACAAGGAAATATCAACCATCTATTTTCTCTTTCCTATATTAATAGTTCGCCGGGCGAGACTTTCCCTACTGGCTACTATCGAAACTATTTGCAACTTCTTCTTCCTTTGAATTCAAAAATAAAATCAATCACTAAGGATGGTGTTCTCGTGGAAGACTCTGATCAGAAAGACAACCTTTATAAAACCATTGGCTTTTATTTTGAGGTGCCGCCTAAAAAAACTGTTGAAATAAAAATTAGCTATCAACTGGGTGAAAAATTAACCGGCGATAAACTCTATCAACTAATTGTCCAAAAACAAATCGGCGCCAGTAATTCTGATCTTGTTTTGCAGTTTTCCTTAGCGAAAAATGTCACTCTCACTAATCATAATTTTTCACCTATTGTCAAAGACTCGGAAATCGTTTATAATACCTCTTTATCAACTGACAAAATTTTTTTGATGGAACTAAACAAATATGAATAAACTTGTTCTTAAGGTCGAGCCAAGAAACATCTTTGGAAAAAAGCTAAAAACAATCAGGAAAGAAGGAGTTGCTCCCGGCAATATCTATGGTCAGGACTTCAAATCAACGGCTGTTAGTTTTAATCTAAAGGAATTTATTAACGTTTATAAAACAGCTGGAGAAACTTCCGTCGTCTATCTACAACTGAAAGAAAAACAAATACCGACTTTAATTAAAAACTTACAAAGACATCCGGTGACCGATAAACTGCTTCATGTTGACTTTAGAAAAATTGATCTAAAGAAAAAAGTCGAGGCAGAAGTACCAGTTAAAGTTATTGGTGTCTCTGAAGCGGTTACCCAAAAGGCCGGCGTCCTTCTTATTCAGTCAGAAACTCTTTTAGTGGAAGCTCTGCCCGAAGATATTCCTTCTCATTTTGACATCGATATCAGCCAGATTAAAGAAATCGGCCAGGAAATAAAAGTAGTCGACCTTAAAAAATCAGACAACTACGAGATTAAAACTCCGGCGGAAAAAGTCGTCGTCTCAGTCATTGCCCATAAAGAAGAAAGTGTCGCTCCAGAAACTACTGCTGCCGCGCCAGAAATACTGACTGAAAAAGAAGGAGAAGCAGCTCCGACTGAAACACCACCTTCTCCCCCTCCTCAAGAAAAATCTAAAGAACCAAAAAAATAATCTTCCTGTGTTATAATTAAAAATCTATGACGATTATCAAAACAGAATTTTCCTTGGCTTTGAATCAAGTTGCCACTGAGAGAGGTATATCACCTGATGATGTTATCTCTTCAATTGAGGCGGCGATTATAGCTGCCTATAAAAGAGAGTATCCAGAAACCGTTGAACAAGAAATTACCGCTAAAGTCAACAAAGAGACTGGCAAAACTAAAATTCTCAAGGAAGGAAAAGATATTACTCCTCCTGGATTTGGTCGCATTGCTGCCCAAACTGCTAAACAAGTGATTTTGCAAAAAATCAGGGAGGTGGAAAAAAAGACGATGGCCTCCCATTACCAATCACAGATTGGCTCGATTTTAAGAGGCCGGGTGATCCGTTTTGACGGATTCAATGCTTATTTGGATATTGGTAAAGCTGAAGCAATTCTTCCTAAAGAAGAGCAGATTAAGTCGGAGCGTTATCAAATCAATAACAGTCTCATCGTCTATTTAAAAGAAATTAATGAAGATAAGTTTGGTAATCCGCGCATCATTGTTTCTCGAACTGATCCCCGCTTGATTGAGGAACTTTTTAAACGTGAAGTTCCGGAAATCGCCAACGGCACCGTTCAGATAAAAAAAGTCGTTCGCGCCCCTGGTGAAAGAGCAAAAATCGCCGTTACCTCTTCTCAGGGTGGAGTCGATCCAGTTGGTGCCTGCGTCGGCCAAAAAGGAATTAGAGTGCAAACCGTCACCGACGAGCTCGGCGGTCAGGAAAAAATCGATATCATCCAATGGAATAAGGAAGAAAACCTATTTCTCATTGCCGCCCTTTCTCCAGCAAAGATCATTAATGTCGAGATTGATAAAGATAACCATAAGGCTAAAGTGACTGTTGAAGAAAAAGAAGCTCCTTTAGCCATAGGTCGTGGAGGAATTAATGTTAATCTGGCTTCAAAATTAACAGAGTATGAGATTGATATCTTGCAAACTAAGTCTCAAGAAGAAGAAAAGACTACAACAAACACGACTTCATAACTTTCATTGTTAAATTGTTAAATGACTAAATTGCTAAAAACAATTTAATAATTTAGCAATTTAGCAATTATAATTACCTTATGACTCAACCTCGTCCGCCCATCGTTACCATTCTCGGTCATGTCGATCACGGTAAAACCACTCTTCTTGATTATATCCGTAAGACTAATGTTGCCCAAAAAGAACATGGTGGAATTACCCAAAAAATTGGCGCCTATGAAATCATCACCCCTTTTAAAGGCTATAAAACTAATAAGATTACTTTTATTGATACGCCGGGGCATGAAGCTTTTTCTCGATTACGCGCTCGGGGAGCTAATGTGGCTGACTTAGCCATTCTTTTAATCGATGGCAAAGACTCGGTGATGCCCCAAACAGTCGAGTCAATCTCCCATATAAAAAACGCTGGTATTCCCTTTATTGTTGCCATTAATAAAATCGATCTCCCTGAAGCTAATATCGAAAAAGTCAAACGTGATCTTCTTAAATACGAGGTTCTGGTTGAAGGAAAGGGCGGTAATACCCTAGTTATTCCTCTCTCGGCTAAAACCGGAAAAGGCGTCAAAGAACTTTTAGAGGCAATCCTTCTTATTAGCGAAGATCTCAATCTAAATTATCAACCGACTAATAACTTAAAGGCTTATCTTATCGAAACAAAAAAAGACAGACGAGGAATAGTTGTCTCGGCCATTATTAAGGACGGCATAATTAAAACCGGCGACTCTCTCTACTATGGTGAAAAAAAAATTAAGGTTCGCTTGATGATTAACGATCAAGGCAAAAGTATTGATAAAGCTACTCCTTCGGCCCCATTTGAGCTTCTCGGTTTTACTGAACTACCAGAAGTCGGGAGTGTCATCGAATCTCAGCCAAAAAAAACTAGCTCTCAATCTATTTCACAAAAAACAGTTGCTAAAAAACTTGACTTAAACTCTTTACTAAAACCAGCTGAAGAAAAAAAACTCTCTATTATCATCAAAGCCGACTCTCAAGGCTCACTGGAAGCGATTAACCAATCTTTGGCTAAAAACGACAATATTGAAATTATCTTAAAAGCAGTCGGCGAAGTCAATCAGTCAGATGTTTTCCTGGCTAAAACAACTAAAGCAGTGATTGTTGGTTTTGCGGTTAATCCGACCGCTGAAGCCAAAGAACTGGCCAAACAAGAGAAAGTGATCGTAAAAACCTATCAAATTATCTATGAGCTTTTGGAAGAGCTGGAGGAAGTTGCCGGCCTATTAAAGGAAAAAGAGGAACAGGAAAAAAACCTTAAGGGCGAGGCAAAAATTCTCGCTACCTTTATTATCGAACGAGAAAAGGTCTATGGAGTCAAAGTCACTAAGGGAAAAATCGCTCTTGATGATGAACTCCAGGTTTTTAGGAATAATCAGTCTTTTGGAAAGACAAAACTCGTTTCTTTAAAAATCCGCGCTAAGGTAGTTTCGGAGGTGAAAAAAGGTGACGAGGCCGGGATGATCTTCTCACCGACTCTTGACATTACTATAGGTGATGTGGTAAAATCTATCCTATAGAATTATGAATAACCAGCAAAACACCTTGGCGAGAATTAGTGAAATTTTCAGTAAAGGAAGCTCTGGAGCCATTATTATTCCTCCCAATCTTTCGGTTGATGCGACTGCTGCCGCTACTAGCCTATATCTTGGACTAACCAAGATGGGGAAAACGATTTCCTTAGTCTGCAGTTCAAAAACCCAGTCTGATTTAATCGCGGCTGACAAAATCCAAAATAATATCGTGGCAGGAGGCGACAGTTTAATGATCTCTTTTCCTTATACAGACGGCTCGATTGACAAAGTTGATTATAATATTCAAGGCGAATATTTTAATTTAATTATTACTCCCCGACCTGGTTATCAAAAACTTTCTCCTAGTCAGGTCAACTACTCTTATACCGGAGGCGTCGTTGACTTTCTTATCGTCATTGATTCGCCGACCTTACAAAGCTTAGGTTCGGTTTATTCAGACAATCAAAATCAATTTACCGGCAAAGATATCATCAATATCGATCGCCATCTAACCAATGCCTTCTTTGGCACGGTTAACTTTGTTAATAAAACTGTCTCTTCTGTCTCTGAATTAATCTTGGCGATCTTTCAAAGTCTCAAAATTGACATTGATCGTAATATGGCGACTAATCTCTATGCTGGTATCGCCTCAGCGACCAATAACTTTACCTCTTATTCGGTCAATGCCGATACCTTTCAAAATATATCAACACTTCTGCGTTTAGGAGCGGTGAAAAAAATCGCGAGGAAACCCCAACCAGTAATTAATCCAAGTCCACCCCAAGGCCTAGAATTTCATCCGATAAAACCAATTGAAGCGGTGGAAAAAGAAACTCAAAAAGAACCTCGTTCACCCCAAGACTGGCTTAAGCCGAAGATTTTTAAAGGTGGAGGATTAATATAATAATTTAGAATTGAGAATTAAGAATTAAGAATCTATAATATTCTACGTGAATATATTTTTAATTCTTATTTTTATTGTTTCTATAGTTGGCGTATTGGTTATTATTCGCTTTTGGTTAAATAAACTTGAAGAAAAAACGAAGATCTCCGATGAAATAGTTGAATGGCTTAAGTCATCTACCTCTTCAACTGACCTAAAACTTTCTAAGCAGATGGAGATGTTCAATCAACGACTGGATAAGGCTGCCTACGTCATCGCCCAGGTCCAGAAAAATATCGGCGAGTTCTCCGAAATCGGTCGGAGCATGAAAGATCTCCAAGAATTTTTATCCTCGCCAAAAATCCGCGGAAATATAGGCGAACAGGTCCTCCGGGATCTTTTAAAGCAACACTTTCCAAAGGGTTCTTATAAGTTACAGCATACTTTTAAGTCTGGAGAGAAAGTCGACGCCGTTATCATTACCTCCCAAGGTTTGATTCCTATAGACTCTAAATTTCCTTTAGAAAACTTTAAAAAATATTCCAAAACAACCAATACCAAAGATAGACAAGACTTTAAAAAATTATTTGTTAGCGATGTCAAAAAACACATCAGTGATATTGCTAAAAAATATATCTTGCCAGACGAAAAAACCGTTGATTATGCCCTGATGTATATTCCCTCGGAAAATGTCTACTATGAAATCATCAATAATGATGAACTTTTTGATTTTGCCGGAGCAAAGATGGTTTTGCCCGTCTCGCCGATGAGTTTTTATGCTTATATTAAGGCAATTTTAATTTCTTTTGAAGGCCAGAAAATCGAGACCAAAGCCAAACAGGTAATTACTCTTCTCAATGCGATAAAAAAAGATTATCAACGAACTGAGGAAAATCTATCGGTTCTGAATAAACATATCACCAATGCTTATAACCAGTCATCCCAGGTGACGAAGAACTTCCAATCGCTGGGGCAGAAATTAACGTCGACAAACCTACTCTCTGAAGAAAAAACAAAAATGCTGGAGTAAAATGGTTATATTGAAAGGAAAATCAATATAACAATGAAAGTATTTTTTAACCACGAAATCAAGCCTACCGATAAACTATCCTCTAAAGAACTCGTCAATCTAATTCTTTCCCATCGCCAAATCAAAAACGTCAAAGAGTTCCTTGACCCTCCCTCCCCGCTTTTGATTTCTCTCACCGACTTTGATAAGACCTACCGACTTCGATTAATCGAAGTGATGAAACTTCTTAAAGAAATAAAAGAAAAAAACCAAATGATTATCATCTACACTGACTATGACGCTGATGGAATAACAGGAGGAGCGATTTTATGGGAAACCTTATATCGTCTTGGCTTCAAAGTTATGCCTTATGTTCCTAATCGAAAAACCGAAGGCTATGGATTTTCAATCCAAGGGATTGATAATGTTATTAAAAAATATTATCCAACTTTAGTTATCAGCGTTGACCATGGCATTACTAAAATTAAAGAAATCGAATATGCTAAAAAAAAAGGGCTCAAGATAATTATCACCGATCACCATCTAAAAGCTAAAAAAATACCTAAAGCCGAGGCAATCTTTCATATTCCTGAACTATCCGGCTCTGGCGTTGCCTACTTTTTCGCTAAGGAAATCTTTACCCAATTTAGTCACCCTAAGGGTGTCCAGGCACGACCAATCTTGGATACCCTAAGGGTGACTAGGAATTTCGAAACCGACTACCTAGCCTTAGCGAGTATTGGAACTATAGCTGATTTAGTGCCATTAGTCGGTCCTTCCCGCTCAATTGTTAAATATGGCCTTGAGGCTTTTTCCAAAACTAAACGTTTCGGCATCAGACATATTTTAAAAGAAGCCGCAATTGAAGGTAAAAAAATCACTCCCTACGAAGTCGGCTTTATCATCGCTCCCCGCATAAATGCAGTCGGTAGACTTGAACACGCTATCGACGCGCTTCGTCTACTTTGCACCACTAATGAAAAAAAGGCTTATGAACTGGCTCATAAAGTTGGAAAAACAAATATTGAGCGTCAAGATCTCGTCCAGAAATCAGTCGAAGAAGCTCGTCTGTCATTGCGAGCGAACCCCGCTCAGCGGAGGAAGCGAAACAATCTCAACAAAGAGATCGCTTCGTCTCCTAAATTAATTATTTTAGTTTCAGATAAATGGCACGAAGGCATCATTGGTTTAATCGCCTCGAAAATTGCTGAAGAATACTATCGACCAACCATCGTTTTGACAAAAACCGACGATCATTATAAAGGTTCAGCTCGATCAATTCCTTCTTTTCATATCCTAAACTTCTTGCGTTCCTTAAAAAAATATCTGATTGATGTTGGCGGCCACTCGCAAGCAGCCGGCTTTACCATCGAAAAAAACCAGCTCAACAACTTTGTGACGGCCGCACAAGAGTTGTCATTAAAGTTAATTAAAGATAAAGATTTGGAAAGAAAAATTGATGTTGATATAAAAATTCCTGTCTCAAAAATTAATTTGGAAATGGTCAAAGCTCTGGAATCACTTGAGCCATACGGAGTTGGCAATCCCCGTCCGATATTTTTAAGCGAAGGAGAAATAACCAATATTCAAACTTTCGGTAAAGATAATCGTCACTTAAAACTATTTATCGAAAACTTAGAATTCATCGCTTTTAATCAAGCAGAAAAACTCAGAGATCTTTCCCGAGGCCAAAAAATAAAATCAGTTTATACGCTTGAAGTGGATAGATGGGGAGGAAGAGAAAGGTTGAGGGGAAAATTAAGTTTTCTTTGCTGACATTCTTTGGTAAATACTTAACATAGCCTTATAATTTAATGCGCTATAATTTTTTACTCTCATTTCTTCTTTTAATTGAGTCATACCATCAAATTCATTAGGATATGATTGAAACACTAAAAAAGCTGTTGGATCGTTTTGAATTAAAATTTTTATAATAGAAAGCCTATATGTTGCTGGAGCTACACAATCACCGCAAACTATTTTTAATAAACCTAAGCCTATCAATCCCACTAATTCTATTATTTGATTTTTTTCCGTTGGTAACACGGTATTTACTGCCACTAATCTATTTTTAATAGCCCTGTCCATTAATTCTTTTCTATGTGGTGTTGTCGTTCTTGGAATAGGTTTTAAATTATTAGCTAATTCGCTGTGCTCTAAATGTAAGAAACCAGCTATTCCTAAATAAGCTATTCCTGATAATATATATATTTTTTCCAATGCTTTTGATTCATACCAGTTAACTTTATTTTTAATTTCTTTAGGAGGTCTACCCAAGGGTAATTGGTATAAATTAGCTATTTGGGTATAATGTCCAACTCTTTTATCCATATAACTAAAAAACCCCGCTGATTGGGCGGGGTGATGATTTTAAATTATTTTTTTATATTTATATCACCCCAAAGTTCATCCCACCTAACCAGGCGGAATGAAATCGAGATGATAAGATTGTTCAGTTGATATAATCCTTTCATATTAATTTTACTATTATAACAAAAAATTTCTTCTTGCCAAGGGTAAAAAAAGAGATTACAATGTTATATTGTTAAATTGTTATATTGCTAAATTGTTTTGTGAAAACATTATTTATCGAACAAACAATTGATAAGGTCGGCAAAGAAGTTGAACTTTTTGGTTGGGTGGATAGTAAACGAGACCATAAAGAGATTGTCTTTGTTGATCTTCGCGACCGCTCGGGAATCGTCCAGGTGGTTGGTAAAAAAGAGTTTAAAAATCTAAACTCCGAAGACGTCGTTTATATTAAAGGAACTGCTAAGAAACGGCCGGAAAAATTAATTAACCCAAAATTAAAAACCGGAAAAATCGAAATCGAGGCCAAAGAACTAAGAATCATCTCCAAAGCCAAACCTCTTCCTATCCCTCCTCAAGGCGATGGCTATGATGTTAACGAAGAAACGCGGCTCAAATACCGTTACTTAGATCTTCGCCGGCCAAGAATGTTTAAGAACCTTCTTTTAAAATCAAAGGCAGTTACCTTTATTAGAAACTATTTAACAGCACGGGATTTTCTGGAAATCGAAACGCCAATTTTAACGAAAACCACTCCTGAAGGCGCCCGCGACTTTTTAGTTCCTTCTCGTCTTCAAAAAGGCAAGTTCTATGCTCTACCTCAATCGCCTCAACAGTATAAACAACTTTTAATGGTCGCCGGGATTGAACGCTACTTCCAGCTTGCCCGTTGTTTTCGTGACGAGGATCCAAGGAAAGACCGTGCTTACGGAGAGTTTACCCAGCTGGATTTGGAAATGTCTTTTGTTGACCAAAACGATATCTTAACTTTGACTGAAGACCTGTTTACAAAAATGGTTAAAGAACTGTTTCCGGAAAAACACTTTACTCAAACTCCTTGGCCACGACTGTCTCACCAGCTTGTCATGAAAAAATATGGCACTGACAAACCAGATCTCCGGAAAAACAAAAATGACAAAGACGAACTGGCTTTTTCTTGGACAGTAGAGTTTCCTCTTTTTAAAGAACAAACCGAGGAAGATTTCTTTTACGGTTCGGGAAAGGCTAAATTCGCTCCTTCCCATCATATGTTTACCGCTCCTCATCCAAAGGATATTCCGCTTTTAGATAAAGATCCTTTAAAGGTCCGAGGATTACAACACGATCTCGTTCTCAACGGCTTTGAGGTTGGCGGTGGCTCAATTAGAATTCATCAACCAGACATCCAGAAAAAAGTCTTCGAATTGATTGGTTTTACCGAGGAACAAAAACAACAGTTTAACCATATGCTGGAAGCTTTTACCTATGGTGTTCCTCCTCATGGTGGCATTGCTCCGGGCATTGACAGAATGCTCTATGTTATTTTAGGCGAACCATCAATCCGCGAAGTGATGGCCTTTCCCGCTTCATCTGGTGGCAAGATCTCGGTTATGGACGCCCCTTCTGAAGCAACTGAAGAGCAATTGAGAGAGCTCGGAATAAAAATAACTAAATAAACAAATAAAAAAATAAGCAAATAAATGAAAAAATAATTTAAATTATTTAATGGATTAGTACATTAAATCATTCATTTGTTTATTTAATTATTTGCTTATTTAGACATTAATCCATGCGTTCAAGATTTATTTTCTTATTCATTCTCTATTCATTATTGTTCCTTTTTTACCCTGGTGATTCTTACTATTTTCACATCTTCGCCTATAACCGTGACCTTTTTAATAAAAAAAATACTTCTTTTGTCCAAAAAATCCTTCCCGTCCCCTATCTAAAAGCTCCTTTTTATCCAGAAATCTCTGCTCAAGGCGTCTATGTGATTGACCTGCCTTCTTTTACGCCAATCCTTGAGATCAACGAACACGAAAGATTTCTTCCTGCCTCAACAACCAAAATTATTACCGCCTTAGTCGCCTATGATGTCTATAAACCTAATCAAATAGTTACTGTTAAAAAAACTATTAGCGAAGGTCAACTAATGGGTTTAAATGTTGGAGAAAAAATTACCGTTGAAAATCTTCTCTACGGTACCCTTGTCCATTCAGGTAACGATGCTGCCTTTGTTCTGGCAGATGACTATGGCTATAACAAATTTATTGATTTAATGAATAAAAAAGCCTCCCAGCTGAAAATGATTAATAGTCATTTTACCGATTCTTCTGGATTAGAGGAAACTAATCAATATACCAGTCCTTTCGACCTTGCTCTAGCGGCCAGAGAGCTTTTAAAAAATCCCTATCTGGCGAAGATTGTTTCCACCAAAGAAATTATTATTTCCGATGTTGACTTTAAATATTTTCATAAGCTCTCCAATGTTAATCAGCTTTTAGGAGAAATTCAAGGAATTGGTGGACTTAAAACTGGTTATACTGAGGCAGCCGGAGAAAATCTGGTTTCTTTTTACAAAACTAATGGCTATCAATTTCTCATTATTTTAATGAAAAGCCAAGACAGGTTTCAGGATACAAAAAATGTCATTAACTGGGTTAATGAAAATGTAGATTACTTAGTAATATAGTCTTCCTTTACTGCCGGAACATAGGCGACAAAGTAATCAGCGCCTATAAAAACATAGACAGGTTGAAGATATGTTTGATATTTATCCGGATCTAAATAACTTAACTCCATTTTTTTAATGGTAATATTTTTTACTCCTTTGGTCGCCGCCACCACCATCGCCTGACCAGATTTTAATTTTTCCCAAGCTTGATCGCCGGTAATTAAGGGATAAACTCCGTATTGATCTTCTGTTCTTTCAAAAAAGGACACCTGGGCTTTGATGATTTTTTCCTGGTTGTTCTCAAAGGTCATAATCACGTAGTTTTGGGAGTTAAAAAATCGCGGGGTAACGACGGAATAACTATCAATATTGGGTCGATAAAAATCGACCTCCACCGCCTGAGCTTGGTTAACATCTTCAACATTGACAAAATCGGAAACTGCAGCATCATATTTTAGATAGAGAATGTTAGTTGTCCCTCTTGCTAATTCTTCTGGATAACGATCAATTGATTTGAGGAAATCAATCGCTTTGTTTTCTATCTCTTGTTTCGAAGGAAAACTCGCTTGGTCGTTTAAAACAAGATTGTTTTTATAGCTAAAGTTAAAACTACCAATATCAACGGTTAAACTCTGTTGACCGTCAGTAAAAACCGCCTCTCTTCCATTAAGATGATAGTTTGCCCTATCGGTGTCAAAACCAAAGGTCTTAGCCATTAAAAAAACTTTTTCTCGATAGCCGAACTTGGGAGTCGTCTGAGGAAGATAATAGACTTTACCTGTGTCAGTTGCCGTCACCGGTACTCCCTCAATTGTATCAAGAGTAAAGTTAAAACCAGCACTGGAAGTCGAGTCTTTTACCTGGGGAAGACTGATCTTCCCAAAGATCGGATTAGTATAGCTAACTTTTGGCTTATTGGATTCCAAAACTATTAAATAGAGTTTAACAGAGTAAAAAATAATAAAAAATATTAAGATAAAAAGCAAGATAAATGGCAAAGCTTTGCGAAAGTAATAAGACAGCTCGGTTAATGTCATAGTTTAATGATAGCAGTTATTCGCGGCAGCAGTCAAACATCTTGCTAATCATTTTTTCTAAGTTGCCTAGAAAATCGTTTTTTAAATAACTAATTGGTGTTTCCTTATCTCTTTTAATTTCCTCTTTCTTAATCTCTTCTGTTTTAACAGTCCCTAGATTTAAACCCCAAAAAAGATTATAAAGTCCGTAGGCTTTTTTGAAGAAGTCATAAGCTTGTTTTTCCTCACCTTTTGTCAACGCCTTTGTCCCTACCTCCATCAATCTCATTGAAGCGGCTAACAGATGTTTACTGAGACACCAAACTTCACCTTCGTAGTCTTTGATAATTGACCTTAACAGCTGTTTTCTCATCTCGCGAACCTCGTTTAAAACCTGGAAATATCTGACTTTGCCAGTTTTTTCCGCGGAAAAAAACAGGTGTTCTTCGATGGAAATCAGATTCATAATCGCTATCGACAGATCCTCGTTTGAAGACAGGTCGAGACTTTCACCTTTCTCTAGCTTCTTAATTTTGTCCAACAAACCCTTCATCTTATCATCAATTTTCATAATAAAATTCACTTTATAATTTTAAAAATTAATGTAACTATTATTAATAGTAACAGAGAAATTACTACTTTTCCTAATTTCTTGGCAATAATTAATCCTCCACCAACGGTAATCACGCATAAAGGACAACTGGCATAGACGGGTTTTAGGAAATACATATCTATTTATCATAAAATTTATCAAAGATGAATTCAATCAATCATTGGGTTTCCATTGGTCCCATTGGTCACCCTAAGGGTGTCCAAAAATATGGTAGAATTTATCAATTAAAAATTTTAATCTCGTTCTCATTTATGATTAAAAAAAGAATTGTCTTCAATAACTTCTCCGACTATCAGTTTACTGTTTTAAAAGCAAAAGGCAGCTTTCTTTGGAACAATCAAGGAAAAAAATTAATTGACTTTGCTTCCGGTTGGAATGTAACCAATCTTGGTTGGAACCATCCGGAGATAACTCAAGCGATGATTAAACAAATAAAGACCAATACCTACATACCCCAATGGACGCTCGATCCAATCCAGGAAAAATATGCCGAAGAACTGGCAAAATCCCTTCCAAAAGGACTTAACTGTTTTACAAGAGAAACCAGCGGAGCCAGTGCCAACATTATGGCTTTGAAAACCGCTCGCGCTTACACGGGAAAGAAAAAAATTGTCAGCTTCAAAGATACTTTTCATGGATCGCTCTATAGCTTGTTGGAACTTGGTTATTCTCCGAATTATGCCGTGGCAAAAGCTGTCTCTTTAAACTTTCAAAATAATATCCATTTAGACTATCCAAGAGTCAAATCTAGTGATAAAAACGAAAAACAGATATTAACTTTTTTTGAAAAAAATCTAGAAAAAGTTCTCAAAGATAATAAAGATGTTGCCGCAATCGTCTGTGAGGCGGGAATTATCACCGGCTGGGGCTCAACTTTTGTTGCTCCGAAAGGATTTTTAACAGCAATCAGAAAGCTAACAAAAAAATATCACGTGTTGTTAATCCTTGATGAAGTCGGAACTGGTTTCTCTCGATGCGGAAAGTTATTTGGTTTAGAGATCGAAAACGTCATTCCTGATATTATCACCTTCGCCAAAGGCATGGTTAATGGAGCGGCGGCAATAGGAGCGATGGGAACAACAAAAGAAATTGCGGAAAAGACAATTAATAAATCTAATCCCCAAGCAACCTTTGGCTGGATGCCGGATGCTTGTGCCGCTTCTCTAAAAACTCTAGAGATTCATAAAAGAGATAGGATCTGGGAAAAAGCAAAAAAAGACGGAGATTATTTATTACAAACTCTTCAATCAGAACTAAAAAATAATTCTTTAATTGAAGACATCAACGGAATTGGCATGGAAATCGGCGTTCATCTTCAAAAGAATGAAAAAATTAACATGAGAAAAATGATAACAAAGGCAGAAGAACTTGGACTTCATCTCGCTTATGCTGACGATGATAACTTTCAGATCATGCCGCCTTTAACAATCGAGAGAAATGTTTTAAATAAAGGAGTGGAAATATTTGTGAAATTACTAGATCTTTTTCAATAAAAAGTGCCGGGGAGAGGACTTGAACCTCCACGGATTGCTCCATAGCCTCCTCAAGACTACGCGTATGCCAATTTCGCCACCCCGGCTACACTAAAAAATGATTAAATAAACAAATAATCAAATAAACAAATAAATGATTAAATGAATTAAATAAATTTAATTATTTAATTATTTTTATATTTATTTACTCATTTCTTTATTTGTTTATTTAGATATTATTATATCTTATTTTCTCTTTATCGTGTAAACGTAAGGATAGTACAGGAAGATAGCCGGCGGGTCGTCGGCCATAATTCTTTGCAAATCAAAGTAATAGTTTTCCCTATCTTGAAGATTAATTGTCGATCTTCCCTCTTCTAGCAACTGATCGACCTTGACATTTTTATAACTGCCAATATTACCTCCTTGATTATCTTTTGTTTGAGTCGAGTGCCAAAAATAATACTGATCAGGGTCGGAAGGAACCTTCCAATAAGCTAAAAACATATCAAAATCTTCAGGAACATTATAGGAAATAATCCTTAAGTCTATCGATAGACCAATCGCTTTAAACTTATTAATCAACTCGTCAGCAATGTCATAATAATCATAATAAGTAATCAAGCTCATCTTGGCCGAATCACTGGAGGTAATTTCTTTCTGAATTATTTTTTCTGCTGTTTCTAGATCATAAACGTTGCCTTTCAAATTAGGATTATAAGCCCAAGAATTCGGAGGAATCGACCCCTTAGCCACTTCGCCGAAGTTAGCTAATATTTCATAGTCAACCGCCATCATTAAAGCATCTTTGATATTTTTATCAGCTAAAAGATTGTTTTTACTATTGAGAAATACCACCATTTCTTTAGAATAATCAACCTTTTTCTCTACCTGAGAGTTCTTCCAGCCAAAAAAAGTATCAGCAACAGATTTTTTATTGACGGTCATCTCGTTTATTTCTCCTTTTTTATAGGCGTTAACTAGCTGTGACTCGTTGTTATAAAATTTATATTTGATCGGAGAAAGATTTTTTACATTAGGGATTATTGTTAACTCCTGAAGATTCCCTCTATTCAATCGAATTCTTCCGACTTTATAAAGACCGGCAACGCCAACTAAAGGATACTTAATCAATGGTTTATTCAGATAGGTAGGAAAAATTGCCAAAGGCTTATCCAGATAAAAATCAATTGTTTTGTCATCGATTACTTTTAAACTAATGTCTTTAAACTGATAATTAATATCATCTGCTTTAAACTTTTTTCCATCGTTCCAAACGAGTCCTTCTTTTAAATGGAGGCGATATTCACGGCCTCCTGATCTTACCTCCCATGAGTTGGCAATTACCGGAATAATCTCTCCTTTTTGAGTAATGGTTACTAAACCGTTGGTGATTTTTTGCAAAATTTCTTCAGGAACACTATTTAGATCATAACTACCAACAACACCAATAATTTCTTGTTTAGCAAAAATCATTTTTAGATAAGGAGAAACCGATAAAAAACCAATGATAGAAATTAAACTAAGAAAAAAACTAAAGGCGATCAATCGACCATGCTTTTTGACAAATTCTAAAAAAAGCCAATAGTAATAGCGAAGATTACGCTTTGCTAATATCATATTTACTTAGCAAAAAGATTAAAAAGCGAGACAATAAAAAAAACTCCTATCAGGATTACGGTTAACCAAAGAATTAGTTTTTCCACTCCCCGTCTGGTTTGGAATAATTCACCACCGCCTCCCCAAGCACTACCAAGACCAGCTCCTCGACCTTGAATAAGAATAAAAACCACAATTAAAATGCTTAAGATAATATTTAAAACTAAAAGAACATTCTTCATAAAATTTTCTCTAATAAATTAATAATCGTTGAGATAGAAATGGCGGAAACAAAAATATTAGCTAGTTGAGAAAAATTATATCCGGAAAAATTCCAGCTTTTTATTTCAATCAAGGAAAAATAGTTAGTCAAAAAATAAAAAAGAAAGCAATAAACAATCACGGAAACAAATCCTAAAGTAAGAAAGTTAAGAGGTAATAAAATAATTTTGCTTAAAGGAACAACTAGGTAATAAATTAAAGCAATAAGAAGAGTCGCTTTAAGATAGATCATTAAATCTGGTTTGATAATAAATCCTTTGTCCCAAACCGAGGTCAAAAATATGGCAATGGCGGAAAAAACAATCATCCGAAAGAGTTTCTTCATAGATAGATTGTAATAAAAATTACAAATTAGTAAAAAATGACTCTTTATATTGAGGATCTTTATATAAAAATTTACATCTTAAAGGTTTATCTTGAATAAGTTTAAAACGAGGATTTTTCTTGTATTCGTATCTAAACGACTTCCCTTTCGATTTACCTGCCCCAATAATATCCTCTTTATAGATGCTTTTAAGCTTACCATTAGGGACAGCTATTAAAATAACTGCCAATATTTTGAACGTCTCGCTTTTATCATCATAAATAATATTCAAAATGTAGGTTAAACATATTTTTTCTGATTTAGATTCTTTTTCTCCCTCAATGGTATAATAAAATGGAAGATTGGAGCTAAATTTTTTTGATTTATAACTCGTTTGATTTTCTCCTATTGGTACTTTTCCTCGATAATCTGATTTATTACTAACTTTGGCAGTTTTTATATCAATATGAACAAACGCGTCCCAAAATTCAAGCATTAAATCTGCTCCTATTGGGGCGGAGTTAGGAGTACCAAATTGATTCAATAACCAAAAATACACTCTCTCGGCACCCCTGGCAAAATCAGAGTTTTGTCTTTTTTTATCAGCCCTTTTAAATATTTCTATCCAATCTTTTTTAATCTTATCTTTAGAATTCAAAGCGTCAATCATTTTATTTAAATCATGAGAAAGTGCGAAATGGATTTGATTAAAGTAGCGATATTCTTTTTCTTCAATATCATTAAGTTCAGTTTTGCTCATTTTTATCTAAATAGATAATGTCTATTTTACCACAACGGTTTTTTATTATATTGATAAAAGCCGGCTGTATATCGATTAATATTGATTTTTTGCCTAGTTCTCGTGCAACTTTACCCGTTGTTCCTGACCCAGTAAATGGATCTAAAACAATACCATTTCCCGGGCAACATGCTTGAATAATCTTTCTGGGTAGCTCATCAGGAAAAACTGCAAAATGAGCTTCTTTTAACTTAGCTGGAGCTATTTGCCAAACATTTCCAGGATTTTTTCCTAAAGGATGGTTTTTAACTGTTTGAAGAACATAATGTTCCTCGGTCATAATTTTGTCATATTTATTATCAAATCCAAAAATTTTTTTTAACCGTTTCCAGTCTTCAGGAGTAGGTAGATTCTTTCCATGATCAAGTCTAAACCAATGTCCAGCTGTGTCTTTCTTATCCATTAGCTCGTCTATTTTTTTAGGAGTTAATCCCTTAATTTTCCTCCAAGTCCTCAGATAATCAATTATCTCTGTTTCTAATTGGGAAGAGATTTTGTATTTTCTTTGTTTAGTGTAGTATTCTCCGTATAGAACTTTTCTCGCTCCAGGTGACGCTCCTCGATTCTTTTCATTCCCAACAAATTTACTCTTATTATTACTGTTATTATTTGATAATAATCTATCTTTTATTTTTAAATACTCTTTCTCGGATAGATATAGAGGTAATTCTACTTCGGATTTAGTTTTGTGAGGAATTCTTACCGTATTTAAATCAAAATAATAATCATAATGATAGTATTTACCTGAATCTTTAACAAAAAAAATAACTGGTTCCCAAATATCATTGAATCTATCCTTTATAGAGGTAGGCATAGGATTAGGATGCTTATGCCAAACAACAATGTTTCTCACGAGCCATCCGCATTTTTGCATCTCAAAAGCAAGACGAAATGGAATTAGTTGTTGATTTTTGTCTATAAATTTATCGCCAATATTTAAAAAATAACTTCCTGTGTCTTTTAGGATTCTATGGAGTTCATTGCCTACTTCAAGCATTTTTTTTATATATTCTTCAACTGTTTGTTCCTGTCCAATCTCACCATCGGCGTCATATTCCCTTTGCTTGTAATAAGGAGGAGAGGTGATTATTAGATCAATAGATTTATTAGGTAATTTTCTTAATACTTTTATAACATCACCAATCAAAACTAAAGGTTGGGTATTTTTTGGCAGACTAATAAATTTACTTATTTGAGGTGAGGTATCTGTTTTTAACTCGGATTGTTTTTGATCCTGTTTTAAGTTTCTTATAATACTAATTACCTTTCCTCTTATTTCTATCTCATTAGTAAAAATGGGTAAAAGAGACTGATTAGCAGGTTGAAGTCTGACCCTATCTTTTTCTCTATAAAATTTTTTTAAAGTTGATTCGCCTTTATTAATAATAGCAACAACAGTATCTCCATTATCAGCCCATTTTTGCTCCTTTATAACAACAATGTCTCCATCAAATATTCCTTCATTAATCATACTGTTTCCTTTTACTTTTAGAGCAAAATGGTTCCCAGTTTTTGAAAGAAACTCTTTACTAATAAGCAGGGGTTCTGGATTCTCAATCGCTTCAATCGGCGAACCAGCTGCGATTAAACCTAAAAGAGGAATTTCTATTGTTTCTTTATCTTTAATAAAAGGTTTAAATCCTCTAGCTTGATTTTCTTTTTTTTTAAGGTATCCTTTTTTTTCTAAAGTTTGTACATATTGATGAACTGTGGATACGGCTTTCAACTTAAAATTGGAAGCGATTTCTTCTAAAGATGGAGCGAATTTATTTTTATTAGTATAAAGAGTGATAAAATCTAGGATTCTTTTCTGTTTTGGAGTAAGACTATTGTCAAACCTTGTCATTAATTTAATGATACCGAAAGAAATACGAAAATGTCAAGTGTACTTTATACCAGAAAATCCTTCTCTCTTAAAAACAGATGGTACTTGCGAGCGAATCGATGAGATTCGTCGCGGATTAGGCGAATAAGATTAAACCCGAAGTTATTTTTTGGCGGTCTAACCGTCGGCCAACCGTCAATCCCTATCACTAATCGATCAGGATTTTTGGCAATTCCAATTAAAGGAATTTTTATATTGATCTTTCTCATATTTTTTTCTATTTTTCTCAACTGGGGTCGGCCGCCGTCAATAACAATTAAGTCTGGCCTAGACCAGTTTTGTTTGAATCTCCTTTTTAACACTTCCTCCATTCTAGTAAAATCAGAGTCAGCTTTAATATTTCTTATCTTGAACTTGCGATACTCAGCTTTGTTAAAAATCCCGTTTTGAAAAACCACCATCGATCCGGTCACTCCTTTTTCACCTAAATTACTAATATCATATCCTTCTATCCGACTAATTTTTAGAAGTTGAGGAAAGTATCCTCCTATAAGTTCTGATAAACTTTTAATCGCTTTATTTTGATTTGTTAAACCCAAATCGTCGTTAAAGAAACGCAGATGAGTCAATTTTTCCAAACGAAAGATTTTATTCCTGACCTTAATTGCTTCTTCAAAAAGCTCTTTTTTAATTAAAACTTTCAACTGGTTGGTTAGACTTTTTGTCAAACTATTAATATCTCCTTTTAATGTCTTGATTATCTTTCTAATATTGTTTCGATAGTTTCTTTTTAGGACAAGTCGCGATGTCTTGTCCCTACAACTATTAATAAAATTCGGACAAGGCTGGCAAAGCCCGATTTTCGAATAGAAACAGGGATTTTTGGTTAATTTTTTTTGGGTACAAAAAGGAATAATCTGTCTAATGTCTCTGACTAAAGTCTCAACAATCTTAGTCGAAGAAAAAGGACCAAAGTACAAAGAGGTGCCGTCGTCCTCCTTGCGGCAAAGCAAGACTTTTGGAAACTCTTCTCTGATGGTAACTTTAATATAGAGAAAATTTTTATTATCTTTCCAGATAATATTATATTTCGGTAGGTATCTTTTTATTAACTGTGACTCAAGAATCAAAGCTTCAAACTCCGATTGACAAACGATCGACTCTATCTCTGTTGTCTGACCAACGATTAGGCCTTCTTTTGTATCTAGTTTAGCATTTTCTAAATGAGAACGGACTCTGGCCTTGATATTAACCGACTTACCAACGTATAACACTTGATTTCTTTTTTTAAAAAGATAGACGCCGTAGGTAGAAGGAAGACGATCAATTTGTTCTTTTTCTAACATATTTTTTAAAAATAAAAAAGACGATATAGCTTCCAGCTAGAATCAAGGTGATCTTTATCGCCAGTCCATAAAGATAAGGAAAGATAATAATTTTTTGCTTGAATAAGTCTTTGTGAAAAATATTAACGGCTAAGACAGCACTAGTTTTTTTATTTTTAATAAGCGGTGATATTTTTATCTCAATCTTTTTCTCTTCATAAGGAGCTAAAGAACTAATGTATATTTTAGTTTTATCAGAGATGATCTTTTCTCCTTTAATCTCAACTGGAATGTCCCAAAGATAGATGTTGCCGGTATTTTTGACGACAAAACTGGCGGAAACCTGACCTTGATCAGATATTTCTGTAGGTAAATTAATTTTGTCAATGATAACTTCTTTTTTTTCTTCTGGAGAAGAAGCAGCTGGTTTAATGGAAATGTCTTGAGAGTTTCCTACCTTATACATCCCTGCTGGTAAAGGAAAGTCTGGTTTTTTTCCATGAATGGCAAAAACAATGTGGTTAAGATCAAAAGAAGAGAAGTAATCAATCCCCGAAGTATTTTCCCAGGTGGGGTCAACCGGTTGCCAAAGTTCGTTTTTTAGATCATAGTACTCGGGCCAAGCATGAAGAACGTCTGAGGATAAAGATAAAGGCCTCAACCGCGAGTCAGAAGAAAAACCATAGCCCTCTATCTCTCTGGCGTAGATACTTTTCTCCCGCGCTAAGGCAATAAAAAGGTCGGTAAACTCCATACAGACGGCTTGATTGGGATTTGCTAAAACTCGACTAGCGCCCAGACGAAGGCTGTTTTTAGTCGCCCGCTGATAAGCATACTGTAGATGATTAACAACATAAGAATAAACATCGCTGGTTGTGTTACCATAGTCGAGCTTTTCTGGGTCTTCAACGCTCCAGTACTTTTCTGAATTTAAAAGATATTTTTTCTGTTGATTAAATAACTGTCTTAAAACCGGAATTACTTCTTCTCGAGGATGAGAAAAAACTTCAACTACTTCACTAACATTAACCGTCTTTGTTTCTTTTGGTTTTAAAAAATAATTAGCCAGTAAATTACCATCTTCATCTTGATAAAAAGACAAAGGCTTCTGACTGATTGACTGAAGATATATCTTTTGATAACTGGTATCAGGAGGAAAAGCCACCTCGATAATCACTGGAAATAAGTTGGGATTTTTTAAATTATAAGTTAGATCAGTTTGGTAAAGTTGACTATCACCAAAAACCGCATAGATGGTCTTTGTTGACGGATTATTCCAGATAATCTGTTGCCCGGAAATTGAATCAGGCCGTGGCTTGGCAATTGATATTTTTTTATCTGTCCCTTGGGGAAGATTAACGATTACTTTATAACTTCCATCTTCCCGGTTTTCAATTACTGGCAACATTACCTCCCAAACATTGCCGTTAACTTTAAAAAGATTCGCCTGATTAAAGGTTAAATAAAAATTATTGACCGAGTCGCGACCGATATTAGGATGAGAAAATGTCATCTCGACTTTCGTATTAAGATTCTCATTAGTAATTTGCGGGTCGACTTTACCCTTATCATCTTTCACCTCAAGGTCGCTGACAGTAAAAGATTGAGGGAAACTGATGGAAAATTTATTAACATAGACATCGCTACGAAGATTGGTAATTTTTATCTGAAAATTAGCTTGTGAATTTATATTATTTTGATACTGAGAAAGATTGTACTCAACCTGATAGTCAATCCGCACATCAGCGGCATAGACCTTATTAAAAGTCAAAAGGCAAAACTCAAAAGTCAAAAATACAATTATTTTTTTCACTTTTCACTTTTAACTTTTAACTTTCTTAAGGTACTCTCCCGTATAAGACTCCTTTACTTTAAGAATACCATTTAGTTCTCCTTGATAAACAACTTTCCCTCCCGCCTCGCCTCCTTCCGGTCCCAAATCAACTATGTACTGACAGTTTTTGATGATGTCAAGATTATGTTCGATAATAATCACTGTATTACCTCGATCTACCAACTGATGAAGAGTGGTTAACAGTTTTTCAATGTCGTAAAAATGAAGCCCGGTCGTTGGTTCGTCTAGGATGTAGAGCGTTCTTCCGGTTTCGCGCTTGGAAAGTTCATTGGCTAGTTTAATTCTCTGGGCTTCGCCACCAGATAAGGTCGGCGCCGGTTGACCTAGCTCCAAATATCCCAGTCCGGTTTTTTGCATAAAATTTAGTTTAGAATAAATTCGAAATTGATTACTAAAAAAATCGGCGGCTTCATCAATCGTCATTCTTAAAACATCATAGATATTTTTTTCCTTATATCTTACCTCCAATGTCTCTTGGTTATAACGGCGACCTTGACAAACATCACAGGTGATATAGACGTCAGCCAAAAACTGCATCTCTATCTTTAACACTCCCGCTCCTTGGCATTTTTCGCAACGGCCGCCTTTGACATTAAAAGAAAATCTTCCCTTTTCAAAACCGCGTTCTTTGGCATCTAAGGTACTAGCAAATACTTCTCTGATTTCATCAAAAAAACCAACATAAGTAGCAGGATTGGAGCGCGGCGTCCTGCCGATTGGCGACTGATCAACCAGATAGACTCTATCTAGATATTGATAGCCTAATAACTTTTCAAACTGACCGATTGACTCTTGATAGTATCCCTCAAGATAGTATTTTAAAGCCGGATATAAGGTCTCAACCACCAGTGAAGACTTACCGCTTCCGGAAACACCGGTGACGCAGATTAAGTTACCTAAAGGAAAGTCAACATTGATTTTTTTCAAATTATACTGGCTCGCCGCTTTAAGACTGAATACTCCCTGACTTTGGCATAAAGGTTTTTTCTTAAGCTCAATCGTTTTCTTTCCCGAGATAAATAAACCGGTTAAAGACTTTATTGAGTTTTTCATTTCCGCTAAACTGCCGGTAAAAACTATCTCCCCTCCATGCTTTCCAGCTTTTGGTCCAAGTTCGATTAGATAATCAGCTGAGCTAATGGTTTCTCGATCATGTTCAACCACCAAGACACTGTTGCCGATTTTTTTTAGATTTTGTAGGCTCTTTATTAACGCGGAAACATCTTTCGGATGAAGTCCGATTGACGGCTCATCCAAGACATATAAAACACCGGTTAGTCCGGTGCCAATCTGCGATGCCAGTCTAATTCTTTGCAACTCGCCACCTGCCAAAGTTTTTGCCTGCCGGGAAATCGTCAGATAAGAGAGGCCGACATTTTTTAAAAAAGTTAACCGCTCAACAATTTCTTTAATGATTGGCTTGGCAATCTGTGCTTCATAGATATTTAAAAGTTGGGGAAATTTTTCCGTAAAGTAATTAAAAAGAAAGTCGATTGATTTATCAGAAAGCTGAGAAATATTTAGGCCGTCTATGGTCACCGAAAGTACTTCTGGTTTTAATTTTGCTTTCTGACACGCCGGACAGATCTTTTCTCGCATATATTTTTGCACTTCCAGTTGTTGATAATCTCCTTGACTCTCAAAATAGCGTCTCTCAAGTTCGGGAACAATGCCGTCAAACTTTTCGTAGATGATAGTAGCTCGACCATATCTATTTGTCCCCGGCACGCGGTAAACCTTATTCGTCCCGTAAAGCAATATCTCTATTTGTTTATTTGTTAATTTGTTTATTTGCTTATTTAAATCTATTTCTTCCTCTTCGGCTGCTTTTTTGAGAAGACGGATATACCAAGTTTCGTGAAAAAACATCTTGTTGAAAGGTAAGATTCCTCCCTCGAGAATACTGAGGTTTTTATTAAAAACTAACTCTGGATTAACAGCAAAAATTGTCCCAATTCCCTTGCAGTTAGGACAGGCGCCTAAAGGAGAGTTAAAAGAAAACATTCGGGGTTCAAGCTCAGGTAGGGAGATATTGCAGCTCGGGCAGGAAAATTTTTCCGAAAAAAGCAATTCTTTACTAACCGACTCGGTTGAATTAGGAAGCGAAAGAATAATAAGTCCATCAGAAAGATTTAATGACTGCTCAACACTGTTTGCCAGTCTTGATTTTAAATTAGACTGAAAAATATTATTTTTTAAGTCTTTAAATTGAAGAGAAAACCGGTCTACCTCGACATCAATCGTGTGTTTATTGGTTTTTATCAAATCAATCTCATCGGTTAAACTTTTTTCTCGTCCATCAAGACGGACTTTACTAAATCCTTTACTCTGAAGGTTGACAAATAAATCTTTAAACTCACCTTTTTTCTGTCTCACGACCGGCGAATAGATAATAAACTGATGAGTTTTAATCTTGTCCTCATGAACTTGTTTCAGGATCTTATGAATAATTTTCTCCACAATCTCATCGACTGACATCTTGGTAATCTCTCTTCCGCAGTTTGGGCAGTGAGGATGACCAACTCGCGAAAAAAGCAACCGGAAATAATCGTAGATTTCCGTGATCGTTCCCACTGTGGAACGAGGATTATGGGAGACAGTTTTTTGGTCAATGGAAATAGACGGTGATAGACCCTCAATCAAATCAACCTCTGGTTTATCCATCACCCCTAAAAACTGCCGAGCATAGGCTGACAGCGACTCAACATAGCGACGCTGACCTTCGGCATAAATAGTGTCAAACGCCAGAGACGATTTCCCCGACCCTGATATACCGGTAATAACCACCAACTGATTTTTGGGAATGTTAAGACTAATATTTTTCAGGTTATGTTGTCGAGCACCCTTAATGCGGATGAAATCTCTCATATAATTGTTATATTGTTATATGGCTATATGGTTATATTGATTAATTTATTTCTTTCAATATAACAATTTAACAATATAGCCATTTATTCTTTAATTTCTTTAATCTTTTCCCTTATCTTAATTGCTCTTTCAAAATTTAATTCTTCTGCCTGTTTCCTCATCTCAAGCTCCATTTTTTTCACCAACTTTCTTTTATCATAAGGCGTTAAACCTTCCGGATTTATTTTGTCCAAAAAATCATCGCCTATTGATTGGTCAAAAATCAAAAACTCTTCGTCTTTCTCAATAATTTTTTCCCTAACTGGTTTATAAATTGTTTTTGGAGTAATGTGATGTTTTCTATTGTAGTTTATTTGATATTTTCTTCTTCTTTTGATTTCTTCAACTGCTTGTTTTATTGACCGAGTAACAGTGTCGGCATAAATAATTACTTGACTAGTGACATTACGGGCGGCTCTACCCATTGTTTGAATAAGGGAAGTCCGCGATCTTAAGAATCCTTCTCGGTCGGCGTCAAGAATGGCCACTAAGGAAACCTCAGGAAGATCTAGCCCTTCACGAAGCAGATTGACGCCGATTAAAACATCAAACTCACCTTTTCTTAAGTCATCTAAAATATCCGAACGTTCCAATGTCTGAATGTCAGAATGAAGATAAGAGGCGTTAATCTTTTTTTCTTTTAAATAGTTAGACAAATCCTCAGCGGTTTTTTTCGTTAAAGTTGTCACTAAAATCTTCTCATGTTTCTTCACTCTTTTCTCGATCTCTCTTATTAAATCTTGAACTTCGTCCTTGGCTGGTTTAATAATTACTTCTGGGTCCAGAATTCCGGTCGGCCTGATTAATTGTTCAGCTATTCCTCCCACTTTTGACTTTTGACTTTTGACTTTTGACTTATTTATTTCCCATTCATCCGGTGTTGCGGAAACATAGATAATTTTTGAAGCCATCGGATAAAATTCGTTAAACCTTAACGGCCGGTTATCAAAGGCGGCTTTTAAGCGAAAACCAAATTCAATTAACGTTTTCTTTCGAGAGTAGTCGCCATTAAACATTCCTCTTAATTGCGGCACGGTCATGTGCGACTCGTCAATAAAAAGTAACCAATCATCACCATAGGCTTCTTTGAAATAATCAATTAAAGTATAGGGCGGATCGCCGATTGCTCTACCATCAAAATAACGAGAGTAGTTTTCTATTCCGTTAACATAACCGATTTCCTTAATCATCTCCAAATCGTAGTTAACTTTTCTAATTAACCTTTCCGCTTCCAGAAATTTTTTTTGCTTTTTTAATGCTTCTGATTCTTTTTTCAGATCCTGACGAATTTGCTTTCCGACATTTTTAAAAATATTTGGATCGGTCATGTAGTGTTTGGCGGGATAGACAATTAATTTTCGGACACCCGCAGGGTGTACCGTACGGTCACCCTGCGGGTGTCCGGTTAACGGATCGAACTTTTCAATTTTTTTAATAATATTACTCTCTAACGTTATCTTGTAACCTATATCTTCGTATGCCGGATAGATATCAATTCTCTCACCTCTTAACCTAAATGTGCCTCTTTTAAACTCAAACTCGCTTCTCTCATACTGTAACTCAACCAAGCGTCGAGTAATATTTTTTAAATCTATTTCTCGACCAACCGCCAACTCAAGAATAAACTTGCCATACTCAATAGGCGAACCGATGTTGTAGATGCAGGAAACCGAGGCGACGACAATGACATCGTTTCTTGTCAAGATATTGGTCGTCGACTGCAAACGGAGTTTGTCAATTAGTTCGTTTATCTGGGCTTCTTTTTCAATATAAGTATCGGTGGTAGGAATATAGGCCTCGGGTTGGTAATAGTCATAGTAGGAAATAAAGTAAGAAACGGCGTTCTGGGGAAAAAAATCACGAAACTCCTGATAAAGTTGTCCGGCTAAGGTTTTGTTGTGGGAAATAATTAAGGTAGGCAGTTGGGTTTTTTGGATTACATTGGCCATCGTAAAAGTTTTACCCGACCCAGTCACCCCAAGAAGCACCTGATTTTTTGATCCTAAAGAGAGACCAGCCACTAACTTTTCAATCGCCTGCGGCTGATCACCGGTTGGTTTGAATGATGAAATTAATTTAAACATCAACCTTTAATTTTATCACTTTCTCCGAAGCTTTTGTAGTTTATGAACAATGTAGTAAATACCAAGAGCAACGACAGCCAAAATGATTAAGAACTCAAATTTGCGGTAATAACCGCTTATTGACTGCCAGTTTTTTCCCAAAACAAAACCAATATAGACTAACAGTCCTGACCAGATTAAAGAGCCAAAAAAAGTAAAAAAGGAAAACTTCCAAAAGTTCATCTTAGCCACACCAGCCGGTAAGGAAATAAAAGTTCTGACGATTGGTAGTATTCTTGAAAAAAAGGTAATCTTTTCTCCATACTTTCTAAACCATCTTTCGCTTCGATCATATTCACCCTCTGTCAGCAAAAGATACTTTCCGTATTTTTTAATTAAAATTCTCACGACATGTTCCTCTCCCCAATAGCCCAACCAATAAGCCAAAATAGAGCCAATTAAATTGGCAAACGCCCCAGTTAAAATGACCAAATAAATATTAAATCTTCCGGTTGTTGCTAGATATCCAGCAAAAGGCATAGTCACTTCGGAAGGAATGGGAATTAGAGCTGACTCAGCGGACATCAGTAAAAAAACGCCAAGATAACCAGAGGTTGAAATTATTGTTATAATTAAGTGGGTTAAAAAAGTTATAATTTGTTCTATCATAATAATTTAGAATTTATAATTCAGAATTCAGAATTTTGTTAATTCTTAACTCTAAATTCTTAATTCTAAATTTATGTTATACCTCGTCTCAACTCCTATCGGCAATCTCGATGATCTGTCAATTCGCCAAGCGAAAACCTTAATTGACTCTGATATTATTCTTGCCGAAGATACTCGCTCGGCAAAAATTCTTCTTGACGCGATCAAAAAACGTTATACGCTACACGCTACACGTTACACAAAGTTAATCTCTTATTATAAAGAAGTCGAGTTTGAAAAACTACCAGAAGTTATTGAATATTTAAAACAAGAAAAAATTGTGTCTTTAATTTCCGAGTCAGGAACTCCGTTAATCTCTGATCCGGGTTATCTATTGGTAAAAACCTGTATCAAAGAAAAAATTCCCTTTACCGTTATCCCTGGTCCATCAGCAATTACAAGTTCTCTTGCTATCTCTGGATTTAACCCATCTCAATTTATGTTTCTTGGTTTTTTTCCAAAAAAAGAAACTCAACTTATTCAGTTAATTAATCAACTGTGTAAAATAAAACAAATCTTTCCGGAAATCGTTTTTATTTTTTATGAATCTCCCCAAAGAATTAATAAAACATTACAATGTTTTAAATCATTGAAATGGAATCCTGACATTGCCATCTGCCGCGAGATGACAAAAAAGTTTGAGGAAGTCGTAAGAGGAAAAGCTGAATCCTTATTAAAAAGAAACTATAAGGGAGAGTTAACTGTGGTTGTCCGCTAATAACTCTTAAGTCATTTTCCGAATCTCCGCTGTCTTTTTGAAAACTCTTTAACTATTAGTTCAAAATCCTCAGGAGTGAAATCAGGAAGATATTTTGGACTGAAAAATAACTCAGAATAAGCAGCCTGCCAGATCATAAAACCAGAAGTCCGCGTCTCTCCGCTGGTCCGGATAATTAAATCAGGATAAGGATAAGGAAGATCTTTAGTGTCTAGAAATTTAATAAAATTTTTTTCATTCAGCTCTTTTAAATTTGTTTTTGATTCAGCTGCTTTTTTTATTGCCCGTACAATTTCATCCCTTCCACCATAGTCTAACGCCAAAACAAGATAGTGTTTATTAAACTTGTTTGTCTTTTTTTCCAGTTGATTTATTTTTTGGAGGAGATCTTTTGGAAGGCGGTCTTTTCTTCCAATGTGAATAAAACGAATCTCGTCTTTTACAATTGAACTGGTGTATTTATCGATAAAGTACTTAAACAACTTCATTAATCCGATTACCTCTTTTTTTGACCGCTGCCAATTTTCTGTAGAAAATGCCCAGATGGTTCCAATAGGAATCCCTAGCTCCTTTCCTTTTTTCACTAATTTTAAAATCGCTTCCGCTCCTTTCCGGTGTCCTTCAATCGTCGGCAGTCCTTTTTCTTTTGCCCAGCGACGGTTGCCGTCGGGAATAATGGCGATATGTTTTGGAAGATTATTCATATTTTTTTAACCTCATCATTATACCCTTTTTCCACTAATAATTTTTTTATCTCCTTAATCAATTCTGGCAGGGCGTTTTTTTCACCAACCACTTTAACGATCTTTTCTTTTTTAAAGATGACAGCCTGATTTTTTCCTCCACAGATACCAATGTCAGCAAAGCTGGCCTCACCCGGTCCATTAACAACGCAGCCCATCACCGCCACTTTTATGGGCGCATCTACGTTTGATAAAACCTTTTCCACCTTTTTTGCTAAGCCAATTAAATTAATTTCCGTTCGGCCGCAAGTTGGGCAAGAAATAATCTCAACTCCTTTTTGACGAAGCTTTAAAGATTTTAAAATCTCCCAAGCAATCTTTACCTGGTCTAATGGACTACTGGTTGTGGAAACTCTAATCGTATCCCCAACTCCTTCCGCTAAGATTGAACCAATACCAACCGCACTTTTGACTATCCCGGCCAGCGAAGGCCCGGCTTCGGTAATACCAACATGTAAAGGATAGTTGAAACGCTTAGCGAACATCAGATGAGCTTCCCGGGTAATCACTGGGTCAGAACCCTTTAGAGAAACAACAATATCGTAAAACTTTAAATCTTCTAAAATTTTTATCTGGCGAGTGGCTGACTCGAGCATCACTCTTGCCACTCCGTACTTACCAAACTTGGCATATAAATCTTTTTCCAAAGAACCCATATTAATTCCAATCCTCATCGGAATGTTTTTATTTTGACAGGCACGAACTACTGCCCGAACCTTATCTTTTCCGCCGATATTTCCCGGGTTGATTCTTACTTTGTCAACTCCCTGTTTGACTGCCTCAAGAGCCAAAAGATATTGAAAATGAATGTCAGCAACAAGGGGAATATGGATGTGTTTTTTTATTGCACCAAGCGCTTTGGCCGAGTCAATGTCTGGAACGGCACAGCGAACGATCTCACAACCGGCTTTTTCCAACTCAATAATCTGAGCCACCGTCGCTTTAACATCTTTAGTCTTTGTCTGGGTCATTGACTGGACCCAAATCGGACTACCTCCCCCGATGGTTAACCTGCCAACTTTAACTGGCCGAGTTTTTTCTCTTTTTATATAGTTTCTGTCCATAAAATATTTTTATAGATATCTTTTAAATTATTAAAGGCATTAACGGCTTTTTTTTTATCTACAAAAAAACCGACGATTGCCAAACCTGATCCGGCCAATAAAGTTTTTAAAGCTCCTTCTCCAACTAAATCATCTTTAATTTTCTCTATAAAAGGATATTTTTTTATTGCCAAACTCTCAAAGTCATTAAATAAATTATCAATTATCTCTTTTTTGTTTCTATCAGAAATTGCTTTTTTTAACCTCTTAAATTTCTCAAGATTTTTTCCGATCAGTTGTCTGTCAAGATTTTGATACATCCAAGCGGTTGAAGGTTTGTCTTTATTAGGAATAACAATCATTAAAAATAACTTTGGCAAAGCCAGTTTTAGGCCGTGAACAACACTGCCATCAGATAAGACTTCGCAAATCCCTCCTTTTAAACAGTAAAAAACATCCTTTCCTAACTGACCAGCTAATTGATCTAACTGTCCTTGACTTAAGTTTATCTTCCAAAGTTTTGCCAGTCCAATAATGGTCGCGGCAGCATCGCTACTGCCTCCACCTAACCCTGCTTTTGTGGGAATATTTTTTTTAAGATAAACTCTAACTCCAAGGTCTTCATTATTAACCAGTTTTTTCAATAAGACGGCGGCTTTATAAACTAAATTGTCTTCAGTCACTCCTTCAATCTTTTTTTTTATCGGAACAAATGATAGTTCATCAAACAAATTAATCTGGCAGTTAATAAACTTCACCGGATACAAACCGTTTTTTAATAGCTGAGGAATAATATGAAGATTGAGATTTAATTTTGCGTAGGCTTTTATTTTAATCATTTTTTTCCTTCAAAATAACTATGGTAAAAACTTGAATTCCTTTACCTTTTCCAAATGCAGTCAGCTCTTCTCCTGATGTAAAGGTAATGCCAATTTGATCGAGGTTAATATCTAACAACTCCGCTAATCTTTTTTTTATTTTTATAATTGTTTTTATGTCTAATCGAGGTCTTTTTGCTTCGACGGAAATGGAAATGTTTTCAAGAAGATAATTTTTGTTCTTAATAATACTTACTATATGTTCTAAATATTTTGTACTGTCTTTAATTCCCTGTTTCAGACACATCCTGTCCGCCCAGGTGCCTATTGAGTCTCCTCCAACGGCTGAACTCAAAGCATTACATAAGCTGTGAGTAATCACGTCTCCGTCCGAGTTGGCCTTTAGACCGTTGTTTTTTGAAATCACTACACCGCCTAAAATTAAAGGTTTATTCCCGCCAAAACGGTGTGAGTCCTGACCAATACCTATTCGGTTCATAGTTTTTTAGAAAATATTAATAACTTCTCGGCAATAATAATATCATGAGGAAAGGTAATTTTGATATTTATTTCCTCACCGGGAATAACTTTTACTTTTTTGCCTAATCTTGTTACCAGTTCGCTATCATCGGTTGACTCAAAGTATCTGTCGTCGATTGCCTTTTTAAGAGCGGTTAAAAGCAACTTCCGTTCAAAAGCCTGGGGTGTCTGGGCGATCCAGGTTTTTTTTCTCGGCAACGACTCTTTAACAAACATATTGTCAATATATTTTATTGTTGCTGTTGGAGGAATGGCAGTCATCACCGCCGGAAATTTTTTAACTTCCTCAATCAGTTTGTCTATTAAATAAGTGGGGGTTAACGGTCGGTTACCATCATGGGTAATCACATACCTACCTTTGGCGGCTTTGACTCCAAAATAAAGGGAGACAATCCTTTCCGGTTTGGCCGGAATCATCTTCACTTTAAATCCAGCTCTATTAATAATCTTTTGATATTCTTTCATCATCTTTTCTTGAACAAGAACAATAATCTCATCAATTTTTTTTGATTTTTGAAATAGGGTTAAGGTATAAAGTATCAGTGGCTTTCCTTTTATTAAGGCTAGCATCTTATCTTTTCCAAATCTAACTCCTTTTCCTCCAGCGGTAATAACGACGGAGACACTGTTTTTCATTTAATTTTCCTTTCCTTAATTAATTTTCCAGCATAACTTCTTCCCCATTGATCGGCTTTTAAAATTTCTTCAAGATTGGGGTTTTGTACTGTCTGATAACTATTCATTGTTAAATCTACGATCTTAGCAATATCAGTAAATTTAATCTCTTTATCAATAAATGCTTCAACTGCCACATCATCAGCCCCATGCATCACTGCCGGCATGGTTCCGCCGGCTTTAATCGCTTTAAAACCGAGAGTCAAACCAGGAAACTTGGCAAATGGTGGTGGTTCAAAAGTAATGGTTTTATTGAACAAATTAAGATAGTTCGTTATTTTTGCTTGTTTCCTTTCTGGATAAAAAAGCGCATATTGAATATATCTCTTCATATCAGCAACACCAAACTCTCCAATAATACTACCGTCAACAAACTCAACTAAAGAATGACAAAGATGTTCCTGATGAACGATAATGTCAATTTTTTCTAGTGGCAGATCAAAAAGCCATTTTGCCTCAACTACCTCAAAACTCTTATTTAAACAGGTGGCGCTATCAATAGTAATCTTTCTTCCCATTTTCCAGGTTGGCTGTTTATAGATATCATCAACCGTTATCTTTCTCAGTTGTTTTTTGCTCATCTGAGCAAACCGTCCTTTTCCCATCGTCAGGATAACTCTTTTTATCTCTTTTTTTCTTCCGGCGGATAAACATTGGAATATCGCCGAATGCTCTGAGTCGATGGGAATTAACTCAACTTTATTTTTCTTTACCTCATCCATCACTAACTGACCGGCTAAGACTAAGACTTCTTTGGTGGCTAAGGCAACATTCTTTTTCGCTTTAATCGCTGCCAGAGTCGGCTTAACTCCGGCGAGGCCGACGACAGCCACGACAATTAAATCAGCTTCAGGTAAGGTGGCGATTTTTATCAGACCTTTTTCACCGATAGCAGTCGCTACTGGTTTAAACTCTAAGGCCTGCTTTTTCAATAACTCCCTGTTTTTATTGGCTGACAGTCCAACAACCTTAAACTCGTCAGGATAAGCTCTAATTATCTCCAAGGTTTGTTGACCAATATGGCCGGTTGATCCCAAGATAACGACTCTTTTCATAAGCTAGTCTATATTAGCATATATCTGAACCATTATCTCTCTTCGTCTTGGACAGTCAAGCTCAATAAGGAAGATTCTTTGGTAAGTGCCAAATGCGAGTTTTCCATCAATTATCGGAATATATTCGCTGCTCCCTCCCATCAAAAGATGTAAACAGTGCGAATGGCCATTAAGACAGTCAGAAGCGCCAATATCACAGACTAAATTTTCTGTTCGGATCTTTAAATCGTTATGATGATAGTACTGTTTTTTAGGGAGTAACTGGTGAGCCAGTCTAGCAAAATCTTTATAGATTCCTTTTTCTTTTTCGTTGACTCTAATGGCGGCGGTCGTATGTTTGGAGAAGACGATGACAAAACCGTTTTTTGTCTTACTCTTCTTAATCAACTTTTCAACTTCATCAGTAATATCGATAAATTCGATGAACTTTTTAGTGGTTTTTTTTATCAGATAGTTAAATACTTTCATATCTCCTTTGGTAAAGAAAAACTAACTTTTTCTTTTATTGCTATCAGCTCTTCAACAGGAACCCGGTTGTCAGAAAGATAATCGACAACCTTATTAATTATACAGTCAGGAGTTGATGCTCCGGCTGTAATGCCAAGATTTTTTACATTTTTAAGCCAGGAAGGATTAATTTCGGACGGATCATCGATAAGATAGGCGGCTATCCCTGACTTTTCGGCGATTTCTTTCAAACGGTTTGAGTTGGAGCTATTTTTTGATCCGACGACCAAAATAAGATCGGTTTTTTCTACTAACTTTTTAACACTGTTCTGACGATTTTGAGTGGCAAAACAGATATCAAGGGCCGGAGGAAGAGTTAGTTGTGGAAATCTCTTTTTAAGACAGTTGATGATTTTTTTCGTATCGTCACGACATAAAGTCGTCTGGGTTAAAACGACTAACTTTTCTTTTTGAGGTGGCTGGATTTTTTTTGCCTCATCCAGTGTTTGAATTAATGCTGCGGAATTAACAGGAACTTCTCCTAAGACTCCCTCTGTTTCAGGATGACCTTGGTGACCGATATAAAAAATAAAATAGCCCTCTTTGTCATACCTTTTTGCCTCAAGATGAACCTTGGTCACCAAAGGACAGGTGGCGTCATAGACCTCTAAATTTTTCTTCTTCGCTTGTTGGTAGATAACTGGCGAGCAGCCGTGGGCACTAAGAACTACTTTTGACCGATGAGGAACGTCTTTGAGATTTTCTATAAAAATTGCTCCTTTTTTCTTAAGATCAAGGATAACATATTTGTTATGAACTATCTGATGTCTGACGTAAATCGGCGGACCATATTTCTCTAAAAGAAGATCGACGATCTTAACCGCTCTTTTCACCCCAGCACAAAAACCTCTCGGCCAGGCGAGATAGATTTTTTTCAACTGGGGAAACCTCATAATATTTAAGTCGGATATTTTTATAAAATCATTCTCTACCGTGATATAATGTTTAAGTATGGACGAACAGGCAGCAACTATTTTCTATAAAAAATACTCGCCGCAAATCTTGAGGTACTTATTAAAAAAGCTTCCCAAAGAAGATGCTCAAGAAGTCCTTAACGATATTTTTTTGGAGGTAGTTGATAGAATAATTTTTGTTCATGATTATAAAAAAATCATCCCCTATCTTTATCAAACAGCCCATAATAAAACCGTTGACTTTTATCGGCAAAAAAAGATTAAGTCTTTAATCTTCTCTAAACTTCCTTTTTTGGAATTGATTAGTAAAGAGATAGACCGTCCGGACTTCCAATACGAAAAAAATCAGATCCGTGACAGAATTGAGACCACTTTTCACCTTCTCTCTTCTCAATACCGACAAATTCTTCACCTGCATTATGAAGAAAATATCTCGGTTAAAAATATCGCCATCATTCTTAATTTATCTTACAAGGCCGCCGAGTCTTTACTTTTCCGCGCCCGGAAAAGTTTTAAAAAAATCTATGAAAGAGTCTGATTTTATTTTGCTTTTAAAAACAAGGGCAAAAGAACAAGAAACACTCTTAAAATCTTTACCTTTTCCAAAGGTTTTTTGGTTTATTAGCCAATGGTTAAGCGATCATCCATGGCGTTATTTAATACCGTTAGCGTTTTTGATCTCGATTTTGTTCAGAGTGATTTTAGGAATATCCTACACCAACTATATTTTACGATTATTCAGCCGGTTTATCTAAGACTATGAAAAAAAGGACTTTAGCGATTTTTGCCAGCTACGTCTGGTTAAAAGCTCTTATTGGCTTGACTTTCCATCCGTATAAATTAACGAGGGAAACGGTCAGACATCCAGTGATTTTCCCGGTTGTCTTCTCAC
>Ga0172375_10000853_pt1 | contig 49392 bp, 51 predicted proteins | sample LakKiv1m_FD_114537 | JGI IMG/M metagenome (GOLD analysis project Ga0172375, IMG submission 114537) | Freshwater microbial communities from Kabuno Bay, South-Kivu, Congo - kab_092012_11.1m | ecosystem: Environmental > Aquatic > Freshwater > Lake | place: Democratic Republic of the Congo... | reverse complement strand
TCATCTACAATAATGATTCCAGTAGGGAGTTTTCGAGCATTCGGAATCAAACCAGCTTTGTAATGATTCCACGCCGTCTGATAACTTACTCCTAATTTTTTTGCATACGCTGATAATTTCATGGGCATATATTAACATTCTTTTATATTCTTTAATATACTTCTTATAAAAGAAAGTGATACGAAGAAATAGTTTCAAAACCAATCACGCTACGACTTTCCTTGCTAAATTCGACACCAATTAAATGAATTGGTTGACACTGTGCTTGATATTTTTGGGCGTAATTCTTGTCGATAAGCTGCTGCAAAGCTTTGCCTTCAGGGAAAAATTCAACCACTTTAAATTCAAACAAGTAAATGTTGTCGTTGAATTTTACAGTCATATCGATACGCCTGTGATTGGTCACATCTTCTAAAATGATTTCCAAATCTAATGCCGCAAAATAGGAATAAAACACGCTCGCATAGTAACCTTCATATTGAGCAATCGGATTATTTCGATACCAATCATGCGGAATGCTGGCGAAAAAGACAGTGAATAAATTTTGCATTTTTGCAAAATCGTTATGTTTCAAAATTGGAATAAGTTGCAGGCGGTTTAATAAGGCTTTTTGTTCATTCAATCCGAATGCGCCAAGCAATGCGCTGTTCAAACTGGTTTCAACTTCATGATTTGGATAACTTAAAACGTAAATCCAATAATTTGGCAAAGGTTCTTCAACGTGAGAAATCGTCAAATAACCTGTTTGAAAAAGCAGGGCTTCATTACTAATTTTTTCCACATCGAACGCGGAAAGTAATTCTAAGCTGGTTTGTTGCAAAGCTAAATCGGGCGTAAAAAAACCACGCTGTGCGAGTAAATCAATCAAAAAAGTAGCAGAACCTGTTTCAAACCAATGGGCTTTAAAAATTCTGTCTTGAAATAAAAGTAAAACATCAAACGGGTTATAAACAGATTGACCTGTCCAATTGTAGCCATTGTACCAATGTCGAATTTGTTCACGATTTAAACCGTCGAGTTCAGGCGCAAACAGCGTGTCAATATCTTCGTCGGTATAACCACAAATCGTTGAAAATTCAGAAGTTACTGTGATGTCACGCAAATTATTTAAACCTGAAAACAAACTCACTTTGCTAAATTTCGAAACGCCCGTAAGCATGGCGAATTTAACGTGTGCGTCGCTGTCTTTAATCACCGAGTACAAATTTCGCAAACCATCTCGAATTTCACGAGCAATTTCAGGTTTGTGCAAATTATCCAAAATCGGTTTGTCGTATTCATCAACTAGGATGACAATGCGCTGACCTGTTTTTTCGTGAGAAAAACGAACTAACTCGGCAAAACACACTTGCGCTACTTTTTCACTACAAGTGATTTGCAAATTGGCTTGATTGATTCGCAGTTGTTCTTGGATTTTGATTTCTAAATCAGCTCGATTTTCAATCACGCCGCCGCCAAAACTAATCAGAATCACAGGATATTTAATTGACCAATCCCAACGGTCATAAATATATAAACCTTCGAAAAGTGGCTGATTTCCCGCAAACAATTCGCCAATCGTATCGATTAACAAACTTTTCCCAAAACGACGCGGACGTGACAGAAAATAGTATTTTCCTTGCGTGGCAAGTTTTAAACAAAAATCGGTTTTATCTGCATAGTAATAATTTTCGGTGCGGATTTCGGAAAAAGTTTGAATACCAATGGGAAGTTTTTTTCTGGTCATTTTGAATTTTTGAATTTAGTTGATTTTTCAAAATCATAGCACAAAAAAACCGCCTTTTCGTTTTACACAATAGGGCGGTTTTGTGTTGACGCTGTGAATATATTTAACTTAAATTTGTCTAATAACAGCGGAAATTGAAGCGTTGAAATAAAATCAAACTATAACAAGTGAATTGCACGCTCTTACGCAAAATTTTTTCCGACAAGGAATGTATCTATGGCTTTGAATAATAATCTGCTATTTGTTTTTACTTTTAACGCAATGGGTAGCCCATGTGAATTGCAACTTTACGCGCCCACTCCTGAATTTGCACAAAACATCGCACAACAAATTCGCGCTGATATATCTCGTTTAGAACACAAATACTCACGCTATCGCAGGGACAGTTTTTTATCGAAAATCAATCAGGTGGCGAATGTCGGCGGTAGTCTTGAAATTGACGAAGAAACTGTTGGTTTACTCAATTACGCGCAAACTTGTTATGAACTTAGCGATGGTTTGTTTGATATTACTTCTGGGGTTTTGCGCCATGCGTGGAAATTTGACTCAAGCATTTTTCCCAATGACAAACAAATAGCCTCTTTGCTGCAAAAAATTGGCTGGCAACACGTTTTTTTTGACCATGAAAAACTGACTTTTTCAAAAGCACAAATGGAACTTGATTTTGGCGGTATTGTGAAAGAATACGCCGCAGACCGTGCGGCAACGCTCTGTTTGAATGCGGGCATTTCACATGGTATTGTCAATCTAGGTGGTGACATCAAAATTATCGGCTTGCATCCCGACGGCAAAGCCTGGCGCGTGGGAATTCAACATCCTCGTGATAAAACTAAAGTTTGGAAAACATTAAAATTAAAAACAGGCGCGTTGGCGAGTAGTGGGGATTATGAACGTTGCTTTGTGATTGATGGTGTGCGTTACGGGCATATTTTGAATCCCAAAACAGGTTATCCTGTACGTCAACTTGCAGCGGTAAGTGTTGTCGCGGATTTATGTGTGATTGCTGGTAGTGCGACAACCATTGCAATGCTCAAAGAAAAAGAGGGCGAAAAATGGCTAAAATCACTAGGTTTGCAACATTACGTTTTTAAAAATTAACGATTACTTCGCCGCCTCGATTTCGCGCACTGACAATTTTGAATTTTAATGGCGTATTCACAAAAAATCTTTGTGCTTCTTGAATTAGATTCGTTGCAATTTCATCATTTTCAACAAGACAAAATCCTGTTGGTCCCCACGAGGTTTGACCGATTGCAACCGCGTCACGTTGTGCTAGAAAATTCATAGCTTGTTCAACATCATTGCTAGTAAAAATTCCACCTTGTGCGGGAGCAAAATGTTTACCAACTGTTTTTTGCAAAATGGTGATCACTTCGCCAAAACGGGCTAAATTTTTTTCAGCAATCGCAGGCAAAGCCTGCATGAGCAGTAAATAACTGAGTTTTTCAGCTTCTGTGCGGGGAAAAGGGGGTAAATTTTTAAACGCTTCAATTTCTTGCGAGCCGTGCAAACCTTGTCCGCGTTCGTCGAAAACTAAAATAAATCGCCAATTTTGCGGAATATCAAAATGCGAAAGCATCGGTGGTGTTAACGTATTTTCACCACGCCCACCATCAACGACTAAACCGCCTTGTTCAAAAACACCAATCCCAATGCCAGAGCGCAATCCTCTATCCAGCACCGCCGCAATATCTCGCACGCTTAATTGCAAATCATAAAGCGCATTCAAGCCAGAGCCGATGGCTAAAGCCATTTGTGTGCCTGATCCTAAACCAATATGAGCAGGAATTTCTTCCGTCATTTCGAGCGTTAGATTTTGAGAGACATCGAATGTCTCACAAAAAGTGGTCAGTGCTTTTTGCATTCGCAAATGTGAAATTTGTTTTTGATTGGATTTTGAAATCGTAATGCGGGTTGCGGGTTCATTTAACGCTACGCCAATGCTGCCAAAATTGCGTCCTAATGCACCACTTAAATCTAAAAAACCCATGTGCAGCCTTGCGGGCGCAATGACTGAGATGGAACGAGGCATTATGGATTTACCATTTGTTGTTTAGCGGGTTCAACTTCTTTTTTAACTTCTTCATCGTTGCCATCATAACCGAGCCAACCTGTTGTGGTTTCCCAAAGCGTTTTTTCCAAATCACGTTTGGGGACATCAATCATTGCATCGGTATTCGGTTTAGAAACAGGTACTGCACTAGGTCTAAAATCGCCTTGAATGTTTTTGAGCTGATCATTTTCAAAAAAAATAGAGACCGTTTTTTGTTCTAAATTTTCGCCTCCTTTTCGAGTGGAATAAACATAATCCCAGCGATTTTGGTGAAAATAATCAACCAGCATTGGCGACCCCATGATGTATAAAACTTGCCGTTTAGTCATATTGGGACGTAGTTGGTCAATCATAGTTTGATCAACAACATTTCCTTGATTTATATCGATTTTATAAACGTAAGGGAGATATTCAACCGCCGTTGCACAAGAAATTAGCGAAACGCTAAAAAAACTGAAAAGTAAAATGGATTTTCGCATGAGAGGCTTTATTTTTAGAACAGATAATTCGGTAATTGGTGGAGGCGGGGGGAATTGAACCCCCGTCCGTAAGCACTCCGCCACAAGGTCTACATGCTTATCTCGTGCTTTGATTTAGCGGATAACATTCCGACGAGCCAAAAAAGTTACCAGCGATTCTGTAGAGTTTTAGCGCGTCCATCCCAGACAAACTTCAGCGCGATCTTATGTAAATGACCTCTGAGCGTTCCCGAAAGAACTCCACCCGCATAAGCACAGATGGTCAAAGGAATGGAGGCTGTTATTAAGCAGCGAGAGCCATTGAGTAGTTTTCGTCGTTTGCGAATACTTAAGTTTCAGTAGGATTTACGAGGTGTACTGTCCTCGGCATGCACTCTAGGTTTTGCTACCCACGTCGAAGCCATGTCGCCCCCTTGAGTAAGGTGCGTAGTCTACAGGATTTTTCGCACCTTGTGAATTACAACACTAATTCTTGATAACCTGCTTTGTAATAAAGTAACGGTTTTCCGTCACGAATTTCACGCGCTTGAATTTCACCAACCACAATAAAATGAGACCCAGAACGAAATTTTTCAACCAATTTACAATCCAGCGAAACCAAACTTTCACTCAAAAGCGGCGCACCTGTTAATGCGGTATGCCAAGGATTTTGAGCAAATCGCTCTTCCATACTTGCACCACCTGCAAATTGATTTGAGGTTTCTTGTTGCGTGGTCGTTAAAAAATTCACCGCAAAACTTTGGCTTTCTTCAATACCTGTCACGGTTTGTGCATCAACATTTAAATTACACAAAATTTGAGCCGAATCGGCTGATAAACTTGCAAATGCACTTACTGTCATCCCTTGCAAACCGTGTGTTTTTGAATTTGTTGTGACAACGCTTACGCCACTTGCCCAACATTGCAACGCTTCTTTAAATTCTTGTTTAGTAATCATCATTTTTCCTTGTTTAATCTGAAATTACAGCGCGAATAATTCACGCATTTTTTGCCCTGATTGTTCCACGCGCATAAACGCTTCACCGACAAGGAAGGTATAAACCTCATTTGCTAGCATCAATTCCACATCTTCACGAGTATGAATGCCGCTTTCGGTAATTACCAAACGATCATCAGGAATGTCTTGTTTTAAAGTCAACGTGGTTTGCAAATCGGTTTTGAAAGTTCGCAAATCACGGTTGTTGATGCCAATCAATTTGGTATCGAGTTTTAACGCACGTTGCAATTCATGTGCATCGTGTACTTCTACTAAAACGTCCATCCCTAAAGTGGTCGCCAGTTCAGATAATTCGTGCATTTTTGCATCATCGAGCGCGGCAACGATCAGCAAAATACAATCTGCACCTAGTGAACGCGCTTCGTAAATCTGATACGCATCAATCATAAAATCTTTGCGTAAAACGGGCAGGGGACAACGGTCGTGAACCATTTGCAAATACGCTTCTGAGCCTTGAAAAAATTCTTTATCGGTCAAAATCGACAAACAAGCCGCGCCATTCATGGCGTAATCTTGTGCAATCGTGACAGGTTGAAAATTTTCTCGAATCACGCCTTGACTAGGCGAGGCTTTTTTAATTTCGGCAATAATTGCTGGTTTTTTGAGTGCGGCTTTACTTTGCAATGCCGCGTAAAAACCACGCGGTTTTTCTGCGCCTGTGGCAATTTCTTGCAACATTTCAACAGGCGTTTGCACGCGCCGACGCGCCACTTCTTCTTCTTTTTTAGCCAGAATGGTTTTCAAAATATCAGGTGTTTGAGTCATAAATTTAAAAGGTAAAAACGTCAAAAATGAATTGGTCTTGAAATTGCTATTTTATCAGCATTGTGACTTTATTTTTGACTTCCCGACGAAATGACCAAGTTTTTTGTTTTATTTTTGACGCTTTTATTAAATGCGTGTAGCACAATTCAGACTACGCCGCGCAATACTGAAAATTTGTGTTTAATTTTTAAACAACAAAAAGGTTGGTATGCCGCGAGCGTTGCCACTTATAAAAAATGGGGGGTGCCTGTGCCTGTGCAAATGGCAATCATGCACCAAGAATCCAGTTTTGTCGCTGACGCAAAACCTAAACCGACCAGCGGCTTATATTTAGGTGTTATTCCGTGGGTGAAATTAAGTGACGCTTACGGTTATCCACAAGCCAAAGATGATACTTGGCGAGATTATCAAACTAAAACAGGCAACTGGTTTGCTAAACGCGATAATTTCGCCGATGCGTGTGATTTTATTGGTTGGTATTTGAACATAAGCAATCAAAAATTAGGTATTCAAAAAAACGATACCCGTAATTTATATTTGGCTTATCACGAAGGCTGGAACGGTTTTAAAAAACAAACTTACAATCAAAAAACGTGGCTTCTAAATGTAGCAAATAAAGTGGAAAAAAAAGCGCGAACATTTCAACAGCAATTAGCAACCTGTCGATGAAAACCTGTTACTCGTGGCAAATTCAGCCATCAAAATGGCTACAGCGTGTTTTAATTTGCGTTTATGTTTTGACACTCATAGCTTGTTTTGTAAATGCTTTGCCGCTGATTGTAAAAATCGGTTTAGCGAGTTTTTGTTTGCTGCACGGTTTTTTGACACATAAAAAATTCGTGCGTGAAAATTGGCAACTCGATTACGATGAAGAAAATGGCTGGCAAAAAATTGAAGCGGCGTGTTTGCAAAAAATTGAAATTTTGCCTTCAACTGTCATTTCGCGATATTTCATTTTTTTACATTATTTGTGTGAGAACAAAAAAAACTATCGCGTTATTGTTAAAGACGCGCTGGTTACAAATATCAACGATTTTCGTCAGTTAATCGTGACTTTAAAAACTTATCATCAGTGAGAACTTTTATGATTTTAAGCGACATTTTTATTTATCCTGTGAAATCGCTTGCTGGCATTCGCGTTGAAAGTTGGGACGTGGTGCAAACGGGTTTGAAATATGACCGTCAATGGATGCTGATTGATGAAAATGGGCAATTTTTAAGTCAGCGACGTTTGCCTAAAATGGCGTTAATTCAAACACGCTTAACAAATTCGGAACTGATTTTATCCACAAAAAATTTTGCCGATTTGTATTTACCGCTTGAACTCGAAGGTGGTGAAATTATCAAAAGCACGGTCTGGGAAGATTGTTGTGATGGATTACACGTTTCAAATGAAGCGGATGCGTGGCTAAGTGAGGTTTTACAAACAACTTGCAAACTCGTTTATTTGCCCACACAAACAAAACGTGGCGTTGATTTGAAATATGCGACGCAAACAGATCAAGTGGCTTTTGCCGATGGATTTCCATTTTTAATTATTTCGGAAAATTCACTCAACGCGCTTAATTCGCAACTTGAAACGCCTGTTGAAATGGCGCGTTTTCGTCCGAATTTAGTGGTTTCAGGTTGTGAGGCTTATGCAGAAGATACTTGGCGCGAAATTAAAATCGGCAATATCGAATTTCGATTACCAAAACCTTGTTCGCGTTGCAGTGTGCCTGCTATCAACCCCAAAACGGCTGAAGTTGGTAAAGAACCGCTGACTACTTTAAATCGTTTGCGTAAAATTGATGGCAAGATTTATTTTGGACAGAATGCGCTGCATAATCAGCAGGGGAGAGTAACAGTGGGTGATATGGTTAACGTGTTGGAGGATTTTAGACAATAAAAAAACCCGCTAAGTTAGATAACTTACGGGTTTTTGGACTTTTTGTGCTTTGTTGGATATCTATGTGGTACCGAGAAAAGGATTTGAACCTTCACGGGCTTGCACCCACTAGCACCTGAAGCTAGCGTGTCTACCATTCCACCACCTCGGCTAAATTGGTGCAAACTATAAGCGGCACAATGTGGTTTGTCAATTTGGCACCTAGTATTTGCATCTTTACGCCTTTTACCACACACTTTAACCCTGTATGATAAACACAAAATAATTATTGCTTAATTCTATTGAACATCAATGCCTTCAAAATCTAAAACATCCTCTGATTTCACTGCCAAAGACGACCCTTTCGCTCAACGCGAAGCCGAAAAATACGACAATCCTATTCCTAGCCGAGAGCTAATTTTAGAACTACTCGAACAAGTTGGAAAACCATTGGGGCGTTTTGAAATTGCGTCAACCTTTGCAATTGAAGATGATGAACGCATGGAAGCCTTGCGCCGCCGTTTGCGAGCAATGGAACGTGACGGGCAATTACTTTTTAATCGTGGCAGTCGTTATTGTTTAGTGAACAACAAAGATTTAATTGTCGGGCGTGTAATCGGGCATATAGATGGTTTTGGCTTTGTTAGACCTGACGATGGCAGTGATGATTTGTATTTGTCACCACGCGAAATGAATCTACTTTTGCACAATGATCGTGCAATGGTTCGTGTGGTCGGTGTTGATAGAAAAGGTCGCCGAGAAGGCGCAATTGTTGAAGTTTTAGAACGCAACACGCATCAAATTGTGGGGCGTTTATACAGTGAAGACGGTTTTACTTATGTTATTCCTGACAATCTCAATATTTCGCAAACGATTCTGATTGAAAAAGGTAAAGAAAGCGACGCGAAACAAGGACAAATCGTTGTCGCAAAAATTACCCAACAGCCCACAAAACTACATCAGCCGATTGGTGAAATCAGCGAAATTTTAGGCGATCACCTCGCGCCTGGAATGGAAATTGAAATGGCGATTCGTACTCACGAATTGCCCAACATTTGGTCAGAAGCGTTGCTAACCGAAATCGCGCCATTAACAGCTGATGTTCCCGAATCTACAAAAGAAGGACGTGTTGATTTACGCACCACGCCTTTAGTTACAATCGATGGCGAAGATGCGCGAGATTTTGACGATGCCGTTTATTGCAAAAAAACTGCAAAAGGCTGGAAATTGCTAGTTGCGATTGCTGACGTGTCACATTATGTGACCGTTGGCAGCGAACTTGATAACGAAGCGCATAAACGTAGTACATCGGTTTATTTTCCAGAGCAAGTGATTCCGATGTTGCCCGAAATTTTGTCAAATGGATTATGTTCACTCAATCCGCACGTTGACCGTTTGTGTATGGTTTGTGAAATGCTAATTGATGAGGACGGCGAAATTACCCGCTCTAAATTTTACGATGCCGTGATGCAATCACACGCGCGTTTAACGTATGACGATGTAGCGAAAATGCTCGTTGATGGCGATAAAAAATTACAGCAAAAACACGCAAAATTATTGCCGCATTTGCAAGAACTTTACGCGCTTTATCAAGCGATGCGAACTGCGCGTGAAAGACGTGGTGCAATGGATTTTGACACCCAAGAAACCAAAATCGTGTTTGGCAAAGAGCGCAAAATCGACAAAATTATTCCAGTCATTCGCAATGATGCACATAAGTTGATTGAGGAATTTATGATTTCAGCAAATGCTTGTGCCGCGAAGTTTTTGACGACTAAAAAAATGCCGAAATTATTGCGTGTTCACGAATCACCAAGCGAAGAAAAACTCGGTAATTTACGCACCTTTTTAGGTGAAATGGGTTTACGTTTAACAGGTGATGAAAAGCCTACACCTGTTGATTTTATGAATTTAATCGAAAGTATTAAAAATCGTCCCGACGCGCATTTGATTCAAACTGTGCTTTTACGTTCCATGTCGCAAGCGGTTTATAGCGCGGAGCAAAAAGGACATTTTGGTTTAGGTCTTGAGGCTTACGCACATTTCACCTCGCCAATTCGCCGTTATCCTGATTTACTCGTACACCGCGCAATTCGCCATGTTTTGCAAGGTAAAAAAGCGGACAGTTTTGTTTATGGCATTCCTGATATGGTGATTTTGGGTGAGCATTGCTCGGCAAATGAACGTAGAGCTGACGATGCTACGCGCGACGTGGTAACGTGGCTAAAATGTGAATACATGATGGATAAAATCGGCGAAGATTTTACAGGTGTAATTTCTGCGGTTACGTCGTTTGGATTTTTTGTTGAACTCAATGATATTTACGTTGAGGGTTTAGTACATATCAGCAGTTTAGGACAAGATTTTTTCCATTTCGACCCGCTTTCTCATCAACTCAAAGGTGAACATAGTAACGTGCGTTATCGTTTAGGCGACACTGTAAAGGTTAAAGTCGCGCGAGTGGATTTAGATGAAAAGAAAATGGATTTTTCGCTGGTTGGAATTACAAGAAAAGCCTCTCATTCTGCGCGACCTATTTCAAAAAAAGGCGAATCTAACAGCACAAAACCCGCGTCTAAAAAATCAGCCAAAAAATCTACATTTGTCAAAGATACGGACAAATTTGCGATTGCACCAACAAAGAAAAAACGCCGTAAAAGAACTAACAAATCTAAAAAAACCGCAACAGAATCATGAAAAAAATATTTTTTATCATTGCATTAGCATTCATTTTAATGGCTTGTGGACAAACTGGAAAATTATATTTACCAGATAAAACAGCAGAGTCATCAGCTAAACCGTAAGCCTTCCTTTTTTATTTTTTAATAAGCGACATGACAAACATTCATTCAGACAAAATTTTAATTCTCGATTTCGGCTCACAATATACGCAGTTAATCGCGCGGCGGATTCGTGAAATTGGCGTGTATTGCGAAATTTATTCCTGCGAATGCACTGATGCTGAAATTCAAAACTTCGCGCCAAACGGCATTATTTTATCGGGTAGTCCTGAAAGTGTGACCGAAGGTAATACGCCGCGTGCGCCACAAATCGTTTTTGAATTAGGCATTCCTGTTTTAGGCATTTGCTACGGGATGCAAACGATGACTGAGCAACTCGGCGGCAAAGTTGAAACCTCAAATCACCGCGAATTTGGTTACGCACAAATTCGGGCGCGTGGACATTCCAAATTGTTGTCGGGAATCGAAGACCATCTTTCTGAGGAAGGTTTTGGCTTGCTTGATGTTTGGATGAGTCACGGCGACCGCGTGGTGGATTTGCCCGAAGGGTTTAAATTGATTGCCAGCTCAGACGGTGCGCCGATTGCGGGCATGGCGAATGAAGACAAAAACTTTTACGCACTGCAATTTCATCCTGAAGTCACGCACACCAAACAAGGCGGACGGATTTTGTCGCGTTTTGCGTTGGAAATTTGCGGTTGTGCCGCGCTTTGGAATTCGAGCAATATCATCGACGATAGCATCAAAGCCGTGCGTGAAAAAGTGGGCAATGACGAAGTGATTTTAGGTTTATCAGGCGGTGTGGATTCATCGGTCGTTGCCGCGTTATTGCACAAAGCGATTGGCACGCAACTCACTTGCGTATTTGTCGATACGGGACTTTTGCGTTTGCACGAAGGCGACCAAGTGATGGCAATTTTCGCGCAACATTTAGGCGTAAAAGTGATTCGTGTTGATGCCGAAGCGCGTTATTTAGCGGCGTTAGCAGGCGAAAATGACCCTGAGAAAAAACGCAAAATTATCGGTAATTTGTTCATCGAAATTTTTGACGAAGAAGCGGCAAAACTCACCAGTGCAAAATGGCTCGCGCAAGGCACGATTTATCCTGACGTGATTGAATCGGCTGGTGCGAAAAGTGGCAAAGCACATCTCATTAAATCGCATCATAACGTGGGCGGTTTGCCTGAAGATATGAAACTCAAATTAGTTGAACCGTTGCGCGAATTGTTTAAAGACGAAGTGCGTAAATTGGGTGTGGAACTCGGTTTGCCTGCGGACATGGTTTATCGTCATCCATTTCCAGGGCCAGGTCTTGGTGTGAGAATTTTGGGCGAAGTGAAAAAAGAATATGCTGATTTGTTAAGACTAGCGGATGCGATTTTTATCGAAGAACTTTATAAAAATGATTTGTATGACAAAGTCAGCCAAGCGTTTGCGGTGTTTTTACCTGTGAAATCGGTCGGCGTAATGGGTGACGGGCGACGTTATGATTATGTGATTGCGATTCGTGCCGTTGAAACCATTGATTTCATGACAGCGCGTTGGGCGCATTTGCCGTATGACTTTTTAGATTTAATTTCGCGCCGAATTATTAACGAAGTCGCGGGAATTTCGCGGGTCACTTACGATATTTCTGGAAAACCACCTGCTACGATTGAGTGGGAATAGATTTTTAAACTTTAAAGAAACGCCCGCTTTATGTGGGCGTTTGTGAACGTTTTTTGTTATTTATATACACAAAATCGATACCTTTATGTAGAATCCTTTCCTTTAATCCTTATAGACAGTTTATTTCAAAAATTAAACACTGCTTGAGGGTTTTTATATATAAAAAACACCATATTGAAATCAAAATTGAAAATAATAATGCGTTATTACTATGTCAAATACTAGGGATAATTCTATGCTTCAAGAGGCAAAGCCTACCAATATTCGTCGTGCAGATATTGAAATGTTTGCGGAAAAAATTTCCTCGAAATATTCACTCACTCAGTTTGAAGGTAAGAACGAAGATCCCTTGTCGGAATTCGTAACTAAATTGGGAGGGAATATTTATTATCAAAATCCGTCCGATCTAGCTGCAAGTGAATCTGGTTCAATAAAGGTGTGGGAGCAAAATAATTTCGAGATTTATCTTTCAACATTTACTGGTCCATTGCGGGACAGGTTTACAATTGCTCACGAACTTGGACATTATTTCCTTCACTCTAAACAAGGTGAAATTCCAATAAGAGCATCTCGTAAAGGAAGTGGAAGACTGGAATGGGAAGCAAATTGGTTTGCAGCAGCATTACTGATGCCTAAAAAAGAATTTAATGAAGTTTCTGACAAGTTTAATGACGATATTTATTCGATAGCTGGGCATTTTCAAGTTTCCACGCAAGCAGTTAGTGTTAGACAGGAACAAATTAAAAATGGATAAAAAGTTTTCTCTCAAGTTATTTTTTAGTGCTGACTTAATTGGTTCAACAGCCCTTAAGTCCAATGCAGAGGGTGTAACATTAGAGCCACCGTGGCTGGAAACTTTTCAAGGTTTTTACAGTGAATTTCCTGTTATATTCAAAAACGAACAGGATAAATTAGGCTGTAAGCCTATTGATTTCTGGAAAGGTATTGGTGATGAACTATTGTGGGTCACTACGTTAACAAAAGGAGATGACGCACTGTCTTCGCTACGACCCTTTAAACTTTCATTAGAAGAATACAATCGAAGACTTGATACAACAGGTAAAAAAGTTCGTCTTAAGGGAACAGCATGGATTGCTGGATTCCCAATAACGCATAGAGAAGTACCTTTACCCAACACAGAAAAAAAAGAAGTTGATTATATTGATCCATATATAGATACAGGTTTCAGATTATCAAAATTTGCTAGTCAGATGAAAATGGTCGTGTCTGTTGACTTGGCATGGCTAATTTTAAATTGTCGAGTTAAATCAAGTGAAGAAAATAATTTAGTATTAAGATTTGACGAAAGTGAATCAATGAAAGGTGTATTAAACAGTAAACCTTACCCGATTATTTGGATTAAGTGTGATTCGCCACTTGAAGAATTAGAATACGACTTACATCATCGTGAAAATCACAATGCTAATTGGAGGACATCTCTTGAGAAATTTTGTGAAGCATTCATAACTGCGACAGATGATAAAATAATCTTTCCGTACATTATTGACGACGATGTATTTGGTAAATCTCCTCACAAATCTTATGAAGAGTGGTGTAAAAAAAACCAAGAGCCAGCAGAGATGAATGACGAAGAACAGTTCGTAGATTCAAAATATGAACTTGCTGGTAATTTAAATGAAAACATTAAATTCGTAAAAGCTGAGTGGTAGTTCAACAGGCAAAACGACGTTAACTCCACTACATTTTCAATTCATATCAATCCAAAAAACCATCCTCCTTAATGTTAGCATTCCCCCTCCGAAAACGTCAGCATCCATATAGCCAAAAATAAATTCACAATTCACTATTTCATGTTTAAAAAAATTTGACTATCACATTATTATTTTAATTTTTTGCCAACTAACTAAAAAACTTAAATTTTTAAATCATGAACATTACCCTAGAAATTGACGCAACGGGTTTAAATTGCCCAATGCCTCTCCTGAAACTTAAAAAAGCCCTCAATCAACTCAACTCTGCTGAAATTTTAAAAATCATTGTCTCAGACCCAGCCGCGCATTTAGATTTTGGTGTTTTTTGCAATCAAGCAGCACATGAAATTTTATCGATTGAAAAAACCGAATATGCTCAAACCTTTTTTATTAAAAAAAACTGACTTATGAAAAAAGCCATTCCATCAAAAACGATTAAAAAAATGCCCGTGCGAATAGTTGCCTCACCTAGTTCAGCGCAAATTAACGCGCTTGCGGCACTTTATAATCAAAAACAATTCGCTCAAGCAGAAGCCGATGCCCATGATTTAATTACAAAATTTCCTAATCACGGTTTTGGCTACAAAGTATTAGGCGCGGTTTTGCAAGCCATTGGCAAAATTGATGAATCGCTTGTCGCAAAACAAAAAGCGGCAGATTTATCGCCCTTAGATGGTGAAGCCTGGAGCAATTTAGGCAACACCTATCAAGAACAAAATCGTTTAGAAGAGGCAGAAAAAAGTTTGCGGCACGCAATTAAAGTTTCTCCAAATTTAGCAGTTGCTTATAACAACTTAGGTATCACACTCGAAAAATTAAAACGTTTAGACGTAGCAGAAACGGTTTATCAAAAAGCGATTTCATTGCGCTCTGATTATGCCGAAGCGTATTACAACTACGGAATTACGTTGCAAAAATTAGAGCGTTTTGCAGAAGCGGAAAAAAATTATCGTCAAGCTATTTCACTTGCCCCCAATCACGCTAAAGCACACAGCAATTTAGGCTTAGTTTTAAAACATCAAGAACAATTCACCGAATCAGAAAAACATTTTTTGATCGCGTTGCAACTTGATCCGCATTTTATTGATGCACATTACAATTACGGTTTGTTATTGCTTTTACTTGGGCGATTAAAAGAAGGTTGGGCGCAATATCAATGGTTTTATCATCCACAAAATTTAAATCCGAGCAAACCCAATCAGCCAAATCTAAAAGCGGTGCAATGGCAAGGTGAGCCACTTGCAGGCAAAACTATTCTGATTCATTCAGAGCAAGGTTTTGGCGACATGATTCAGTTTGCCCGTTACGCGCAGCATTTGAAAACCATTGGCGCAACGGTTTGGATTTTGGTGACAAAACCGCTGGTGGAAATTTTTAAAACCGTGCCGTGGATTGATAGCGTTTTAGAAAATGGCGAGCAACATCAAGCGGTTTTCGATTATTGGGTATTTCCGCTTGCACTGCCGTTTTGGTTTCAAACCACGCTTGAAAGCATGCCTTGCAATGTGCCGTATCTTTTTGCAAATGAAACAAAAATTGCCTGGTGGCGTGATTGGTTAAATTCACAAATTCCAGCGAGAAATAAATGTGTAGGTTTGGTTTGGGCTGGAAATCCTGTGCATTCAAACGATGCCAATCGTTCTATTGATTTTGCTCAATTGAGTGTTTTAGCAGATTGTCCGAATCTTACTTTTGTGAGTTTACAACTGGGCGAAAAAGCAAAATGTGAATTGGAAAATTGTCCTGTAGGTTTAGCAATTGTCAATGCGGCACCGCATATTCAAGATTTTACCGATACAGCAGCATTATTGGCCGCATTAGATTTGTTAATTACTGTGGATTCTGCCCCCGCTCATTTAGCAGGCGCATTAAATTTACCTGTTTGGACATTAGTCACAAAAGTACCCGATTGGCGTTGGTTGCTTGAACGTGAAGATTCTATTTGGTACAAAAGCACGCGCCTGTTTCGTCAACAGGAAAGTGGCAATTGGGCGGGCGTTTTGGAAAACATTAAGCAAGCATTATTTCAGGAATTAACACAATGAAAAGTTTGATTATTAACTGGTTATCTGTAGTCGCTGTGATTATTGCGGCAATTTATCTTGCGCCATTTTTGATAGGACTCATTGCAACGGGCATTTTGCAGTTATTTATCGGGATCGGTGTGGTGTATTGCATTGTTAAAATAGCTATGAATTCTAAAACTGATTTTAATAAATATCGTTAAAATGAATATGTGTTTTTGTGGTTCAAATTTAAATTACAAAGACTGTTGTGAGCCATTTCATAAGGCATTGCAATTTGCGCCAACAGCCGAAACATTGATGCGTTCACGTTATAGCGCGTATGTTTTACAAAACGCAAACTATTTACTTGCCACATGGCATAAAAGTACGCGCCCAAAAGAACTGGATTTCTCACAAGAAACACTGCAATGGCAAAAACTGGAAATTTTGCACACTAAAAAAGGCGGTCGCACAGATGATAAAGGCAAAGTTGAATTTAATGCGTTTTATCTACAAGACGGGCAAACGCGACTAATGCACGAAATCAGTCGTTTTAAAAAATTAGCTGGCAAATGGTTTTATGTTGATGGAGTAATTCAGGATTAAGATGCTGATTTTAAAGAAAAATTAGCGATTATTGATAACAATTTCGCGCTTTTCTAACGTGAAAATACTTTTGCCACGATTTTCTTGCGCTCGCCACTGTATATTGTTAATTTTAATTTCTGCGCCAATATAAACACCGCGATCGGCAATCACTTTAGGATTTTCAATTGATGTCATATTTGCCAGTAATTCTTTATATTCAGCCTGATACGCATCGACATCGAACTGTAAATGTTCAAGCGTGTAATGCAGCCGTTTTATCATTTCAGCGTTAATTTTTCGCGGATGATGCTCGGCAAATTCTAAACTTTTGTGAATGTCTTGTTGTTCTTTTTGGATGATTTCAAGTTGTTGTTTAATTTCATCGGTACGTTTTTTAATAAACGGATCAACACCAACTAGAACGCGCGTTTTTATGCCTATTTCCGAACCGATGATCGTTGCACGAACAAGCGAAGTAGCCCATGTTTCACCACCAATTAAAGACGATTTTTTGCCTGAATTTTTGCGACCTGAGACAATTTTGTTTTTGGCACTGAGTTGCGAATTCATGGCATATTTTTCAACCACGATGTCTAAATTCGCTTCAATGGTGAAATTTTCCGCAAAACCAACACTGACTGAATGGTAAGCAATAATTTTAGCGGATGAGTTTTTGGTTTCTTCTACTTCTTGATAGCCTTGAACGCCGCCTTTCACACTCACTTCACCGCCCGCAATCAGTTGACTATTTCCCGTCACGCCACCTTTAACGACTAAATTCCCCATGCACTCCACTTTGGAATTGATCACATTGCCTTCGATGATAATGTCAATTAGCGCGTAGACTTTCATGCTTTCAATTACATCGCCTTTGATAATAATTGTGCCGTCAAAACGAATGTTACCTGTTTCTAAATCTACTTTTTCAAGTGTTAAAACAGGTGAAACCATCACGCCATTTTCAACAGGAATGGGTTGTCCTGTAATCGAAGCGAGCAATTGATTAGAATTTTCAGGATTGATATAAACGCTGCTTTTATCTACTGAAAAGGCAATTTCACGCCCATTAGTTGGTGAAATCATTTGTCCTAAAATATTGCGACCATCTTGCCCAGCTACAGCAGGAATACGTTCACACAACAAATCTCCTTTGTGAACCGTGACAATATCGCCCAGTTCACGATAATCCACACTGCCATCTTCGTTAATAAAGGGTTTGCGCTCACGCACTGTTTCAACAATGGCTTTGAATTGCGTATCTTCGCCTGAAACAGGTTCTTGTCCTTGTGCGATAACAAAATGCGTCACTTCACCACGTTCTAAAACCGCTTCTATTTCTTCGGTGGGGACAATCCCAAAAATGATGCCTTTTGCTTGTAGCAGTGTTTCTAGTTCACCTAAAGTCACCGCTTTGCCACCAAAATTAGGGGTAAGCGTTAAATAGGCTTTCATTTCGTCACGCGAAATTAAAATTTCGCAGCTCGCGTTACGCTGTTCACCAATTTCAAGTTCAAACGTGCTGTCTGTGGCATTTTTATAACGTCTAACTAATTCAAAAATTTGATATTCGTGAATAAACAAATAACTGAGATTTTCTTGACGCAAACGCTGTTTTACAAGACTGCTTGTGAGTTCTATTTTGTCATTACAATGCGTAACGATGGCAAGTAACTTACCGTTTTCAGGGTTAAAACGAAAACCTAAACCGTTTTCTATTTTGATGTCATCGTTCATGATTTACGTTGCGTATTGATAAATTCAAATTAGGCGAGATTGCTTGTGACATTTTACGCTTAAAATTGCCAATTAAATTTCGCATACACGCCGCGTGGCACATAGGTCGATTGCGGTATAAAAAAATCACCTTGATATTCAAGATGTTGTGATTGGATTAAATTTTGTCCAATTAACGATAATTCAAGATTTTTTACAGGTCGCCACGCAATTCGCGCATCAGCGTTAAAGTACGCATTGATGGGACGCTGATTTGTAATAATGGCATCGGTATAACGCCACCAAATGTCAAAATCAATATCATGAGTCACATTAAAATTTGTTCGCAATGACACTTGACTTTCAGGCACGGATTTTTCATGTCGGTCTACATCATAGAAAATAGAAGATGTTCCTGCGTACGGCTGTGAATTTAATTTGAAAAAACTATAACTTAAATAATTTCTCCAGCTGTTTGTGACTTGCCAATTTAAACTTAACTCCGCACCATAGCTTTGGGCATATAGCATATTATTTCCTCGTGCGGGGACAATTATCGCTGGAATACCCAAACTATTGTTGATAGTTCGATTGCCTGCTGCTTGCAAACTAATAATATCATCATAGTCTGCATAAAATGCCGTCATATCTGCTGTCAAATCTCCAAACAAACCACGCCAGCCAATTTGATAAGTTGTTGAATTTTCAGCATCAATGCTATTTTTACCTGAGGTTGCTAGCATTACAGGCAAGGTTGTTTTTGGATTGATTGTTTGCATAGAATTGAAAACTAAAACATTTATATCATCACTTTGTCCGCGTGATGGCGTTCTAACAGCGTGAGAAACATTTGCCCAAATCGTATGTTTGTCGTTGAAATGCCACCTTAATGAGCCGCTCGGTTCCACTTCAAAACGGGTCATGCTGTAGTATTCAAAGCGTGAACCTAATGTAAAAAGCCAACGTTTTTCACTATCTAAAGCAATTTCATCTTGTGCAAACAAATTGTATAAATCTTGATGACTAAATTGGGGGGTAAAGTTCATCATCGATGAACCAATAACTTCGTCATTCATTCGCCTGTAACCGCCGCCCCAAGTGATATTATTTTGACCATTTAATAAAAAATGATGGGTAAAATCAAAATCCAACGTATTGATTTTGGATTGTAGTTGAAAATGTCTACTGTTGTTGTGTGTATAAGAAGCGCGAATTTCCCAATAATTTGTATCATTTAGATGATGTTCCCAGCGTGTGAGAAAATGCCCACCTTGACTGTTATAAGGCTCACTAATTATTGATTTCGTATAAGGCGGTGTGAGCGTGGTTAGTTTGCCAGATTCTTCATCTGTATTTTCATTCCAGCGTGTATCGAGCATAATTTTGTCATTGTCTTTGTCGTCCCAATCAAAGCGTGCGCCTGTCATCCAGCCATCCCCTGCTTGACCTTTAAAATAGTTATCACCTTTCACACTGGCAACATTAAAATAGGTGCCATAAGTACGCACACTGGCTTCATTATTCAGTGGCACCGTGTAATCAAAACGTCCAAAACCTTGTTGTGCCGTTCCGCCACCAGCTGTTAATTGACCACCGTTTGAATTTAATGCCGAACGAGTGATGATGTTAATAACACCATTCATTGCATTGACTCCCCAAATCGTGCCGCCTGTTCCACGCACGATTTCAATGCGTTCAATCGATTCCATTGGCATTCCTTGCAAATCGCGCCAATAAGTTCCTGAAGTCAAACTGCTATAAATGCTACGTCCATCGATTAAAATCAGAATTCGATTTGCCGCTTGATCGTTTAAACCGCGAATGCTTACATTCCAATCATGAGGATTGATTTGTGTGACTTGCAAACCTGGAGCCATTCGCAGGGCTTCGGGAATGTTTGCTGCACCAGAGCGGCGAATATCCTCAGCGTTAATGACAAAAACGGCAGCAGCTGTTGTAGCAAGAGCTTTTTCGCTCTTTGTAATAATCGATACACGTTGTTCCATTAAATCTTCAAGGCTCATGTTCATAAATTCTTCTATTTCATCGTCTGCGATGACAACAACAGAAGAACTCATAAAAATGAGCAATGTTGATATTTTGAAATAACTGCTCAAGCGCATAAAAGGATTAACTTTAAAAGTGGTGACATGAATGCTTTGAATTATTACACAAAAAAGGCGCAAGCCACATTTCTGCAACTTGCGCCTTTTTGTGAGCTACAAGAGCTTATTTTTTCTCTTTCGCTTTATTACGTTCAGCCACTTCTTTGATTACTTCGTCAGCCACGTTTTTAGGGCAAGGCAAGTAATGTGAGAATTCCATCGAGAATTGTCCACGACCTGAAGTCATGGTACGCAAATCACCGATATAACCGAACATTTCGCTCAAAGGAACTTCTGATTTAATACGAACGCCTGTTGCGCCTGCGTCTTGTGATTTAATCATGCCCCGACGACGGTTTAAGTCACCGATTACGTCACCAACGTGGTCAGATGGTGTGAATGTATCAACCGCCATGATTGGTTCAACTAATTGTGGACCTGCTTTTGGCATGGTTTGACGGAATGCGGCTTTTGCTGCAATTTCAAAAGCAATTGCCGATGAATCCACGGCGTGGAAAGCACCATCAGTTAAATTTACTTTGAAATCTGAACAAGGGAAACCCGCTAAAACGCCTTTATCCAACATCGATTTGAAGCCTTTTTCAACTGCTGGCCAGTATTCGCGTGGCACGTTACCGCCAGTAACGGTCGATTCAAATACAAAACCAGTACCTGGTTCTCCTGGAGAGATGATGTAGTTAATCTTACCGTATTGACCAGAACCACCAGATTGTTTTTTGTGGGTGTATTCGTCTTCCACTTCTCGAGTAATGGTTTCGCGGTAAGCAACTTGCGGTTTGCCGACGATAACTTCAACACCGTGGGTACGTTTCAAAATATCCACTTTGATGTCTAAGTGTAATTCGCCCATCCCTTTCAAAATTGTTTCGCCGCTGTCTTCATCTGTTTCAACGTGGAAAGATGGATCTTCCGCAATCATTTTGCCGAGTGCAATCCCCATTTTTTCAGATGCACCTTTGTCTTTTGGTGAAATTGCAAGCGAAATAACAGGCTCTGGGAATACCATTGGTTCTAATGTTGCAGGCTCTTTTGGATCGCAAAGCGTGTGACCTGTTTGCACGTTTTTCATGCCTAAAACGGCAACGATGTCACCTGCTTGCGCGTTTTCTAATTCGTTACGAGTATCAGCGTGCATTTCTACGATACGACCAATACGTTCAGTTTTACCCGTAAAAGTATTTAAAACGGCTGTACCTTTTTCCAAACGACCTGAGTAAATACGCAAGAAAGTGAGCGCACCGAAACGGTCATCCATAATTTTGAATGCTAAAGCGCGTAATGGACGATTTGGATCAACAACCGCAAAATTGCCTGTTGGATTACCGTCTAAATCGACTTCAGGTTGTGGATTTACGTCAGTTGGGCAAGGTAAATAATCAATCACGCCGTCTAAAACTAATTGAACACCTTTGTTTTTGAATGATGAACCGCAGAATGTTGGGAAGAAATCCATTTTAATTGTCCCTTTACGGATACATTTTTTCAAGGTTTCAACATCTGGGGCAACTTCATCATCTAAGTATTTTTCATACGCTTCTTCATCTTGGTCGATGACATCTTCAACTAATTTTGTGCGCCATTCCTCTGCTTTTGCCTGCAAATCTGCTGGAATATCTGTGATTTCATATTTCAACGGATCGCCTGATTCATCCCAAACCCATGCTTTCATCGAAAGCAAATCCACAACGCCTTTGAATTCGTCTTCACGACCAATTGGCAAAGTCATTACGACAGGTTTTGCGGCTAAAACGTCTTCAACTTGTTTTACAACACGATAAAAATCTGCGCCAATACGGTCTAATTTGTTGATGTAAATAATACGAGAAACTTTTGAATCATTCGCATAACGCCAGTTAGTTTCTGATTGTGGCTCAACGCCGCCTGAACCGCAAAATACACCGATACCGCCGTCTAAAACTTTGAGTGAACGATAAACTTCAATTGTGAAATCAACGTGACCTGGGGTGTCTATGATATTGAAGCGGTGGTCTTTCCAAAAACAAGTCGTTGCGGCTGATTGAATGGTGATACCGCGCTCTTGTTCTTGTTCCATGAAATCGGTGGTTGCCGCACCGTCATGAACTTCACCGATTTTATGAATTTTACCTGTGAGTTTCAAAATACGTTCGGTGGTAGTCGTTTTACCCGCGTCAACGTGCGCGAAAATACCGATGTTTCTATAAAGGGATAAATCTGTCATGTGTTTCTTTACTCTAAAAAGTGAGTTGTGAGGAGGGTTAAAAAGGCGGCATTTTAACCTAAAAATGCGGAAAAAAGATAAAAAACCTTTATTTTCAAAACAAAAAATCACACGCGATAATAGAAAAAGGATTCAATCGAGCTTGAAAATTTGGTATGAAAAATGCTGTATTGCAACGTATCACTGAATTTTAAAACTTTTTTATCTATTCACATTACAAAGGAAAGCGAAATGTTTTCAGACAACATAGTTAAATTCTTCAAAAAAAATGGCATTTTTTTATTACAACTTAGCGCGTTAGTGCTGCCCATTGTGATTTTGTCGGTTTATTTTGCCACGCATCCAATGGATGATAATTTTTCAGAAACAACGAGTTATGTTGAAAAAGTTGATGCAGTAAAAGTTGAAAAGGTGAGCAGTGAAACTAAAAAGTCAGAAAGTAAAAAAAATGAGCCTGTTTCAGAGGAACCCACTTCATTTGAAATTGATGAAGTGAGCCAAGCCGCCATTGAGCAGAATTTACAAAATCCGCAAGCATTATTGCCTGAAAATGCTGCCTGTAAACAAATGGAAAGCCCTCGCATTTTGGCAAAACACACAGGAACTATTTCAAAAGCGAAAAATATGCCGCCTTTTGAAAAACCATTACCCGCGTTAATTACCGAGCTTGAATATGCTTGCCTTACTGCAAAAGGAGAAACGAAAATTAAATCTGTGGTAACGGGCGTTGCTTTTGACAATCAAACTAATGCGCTACGTTGCTTACAGTCGAATTCTGATGAAACGCTAGACCGTGAAGGGCGTTTTAATTTAGTTTTGAAAATTATGACGCATCATTGCGGGTTCACTTTGATTGAACATCAACCTAAACAAATTATCACTGAGCCGTTAGAAAAGGATGTCAAATAATGACATTGCGTCACTTGCAAGGAATTGGCATGACTTCACAGCGTACACGCGACAGAATGGTTAAACGCTTAGTTACACAAGGTATTGACGATAAGCGAGTATTAGAAATTATGCGAACAACGCCGCGTCATATTTTTGTCGAAGAAGCCTTAGCAAGCCGTGCTTATGAAGATACCGCGTTGCCGATTGGTTACAATCAAACGATTTCACAACCTTATACAGTGGCGAAAATGACCCAGCTGCTGCTGGAAAATTATGATTCACTTTCGCGAGTTTTGGAAATTGGCACGGGCTGCGGTTATCAAACCGCCGTGTTGGCGCAATTAGTGGGTGAAGTTTTTTCAGTTGAACGCATTTTACCACTGCAAAAAAGGGCGATTGCTAATATGGAATTGCTCAAACTAAAAAACATTCGTTACAAACACGAAGATGGTGGTTGGGGTTGGGCGGAATTCGCTCCGTTTGACGGCATTTTAGTTGCCGCCGCGCCGAGCGAAATCCCGCTTGCTTTACTTGAACAACTCGCCCCAGGTGGTGTAATGGTCATTCCTATGGATGATGGACAAGGAAATCAGCAGTTGCAACGCATTACCCGTGAAGAAACTCGTTTTCAAATTGAAACCCTTGAACCTGTAAGTTTTGTGCCTTTTTTGACAGGCATTGAATAATTTGATTTACAACACAATCCGCCGTTGATGAAAGGCTTCGGCGCGAGATTCGTGGGTAATTGTTAAAATCGCCGCTTTCGGTAATTCTTGACAAATTAAACGCAAAATTGCAATTTCACCATCAGAATCGAGTGAATCAAACGATTGTTGCAATAAAATCCATTTTGGCTGTTGCAACAATAAACGCACCGCGCCTAAACGTTGTTGTTGTTCGCGCGAAAACGTGGCATCCCAACTATCAAAAGTATCATCTAACACCTCACGCAATTCGCCTAAACCAACGTCTTCTAATTTTTCTTCTAATTCGGTTTGATTTACGTCGCTAATTTGCATCGGATAACAAACCGCTTGTCGCAAAGTTCCAACAGGCAAATAAGGTCGTGGCGGCATAAAACAAATTTCGTCAGCAGGCAATTCAATTTGTCCTTCTCCCCACGGCCAAAAACCGACAATCGCTTTGAAAAGTTTAGAACCCGTGAAGGCATTACCCGCCATTAAAATCCGCTCACCTGCTTTAATTTGAATGTCCATTTTGTCTACACAAACGACACCATCTAAACGCACGACGCATAAGTCACGCAACCGCAACACATTTTTGTTTGTTTTGATGCGTTGAATACGGTGCGGGTCACGAGTAGCAATTTCATTTTCTAAGGTTTCTAGCGAATGGGTTAGGCTCAAAACTCGTTCCACTGATGCTCGCCACTCTGCAATTTTCGCCATATTGTCAACTGGCCAAGAAAGCGCAGATGCCATTTGTTGAAACGCTTGCGCCGATTGCATCAAACCACCGAGCGTAATGCTACCGAGTACAAAACGCGGTGCGGAGACCAAAATCGGAAACGCCATGAGTAGCACCGAATGTCCTGAAGTGAACATCAAAATATGCGACCACGCGGTGGTTTGTTTTTGCCATGCCTCAATGATGTCACCAAATAAACCGTAAAAGCGTGTTTGCTCGGTTTGTTCACCGTGAACCAGTGAAATTGCGAGCGAATTTTCTCGCGCATTGACGAGACCAAAACGAAAATTTGCTTCCATTGTTTGCCGATTATCAGTTGCTTGTGTCAGTGGTCTACCAATTAACCAACCTAAAACCGATGCACCTGCGGCATAAAGCATCGCTAGCCAAACTAAATGTCCATAAATCGGCAATTCAACAAAACCTAAATCTAGCGTAATCACGCCTGATAATGTCCACAAAATTTTGCTAAAACTCACTAACAACATCAAACAAAAAATCAGTGAATGAATCAAATCAATCGCAGATTCGGTGGCAATTCGCACATCTTCGGCAATCCTTCCATCTGGATTATTATGAGCATTTTGATTTTGCTGAATATGCGTGACTAAATAATGTCGTCCCTCACTCATCCATTGTTGAATCAGCTTGGTGGTGAGCCAATTTCGCCAATCCAGTTGCAACGTTCTTTTTATTTTAAAATGCGTTACGGTGACGGCGATATTGCCGATAAAAATTAAAATAATTAGCCCTACTTGCGTTAGAACACCCGACATTGAGCGATTTTCCAGTGCGTTAAATAACTCCGCACTCCATTCTGTAATGACAACTGCAATCACAATTTGCAGCACCGTCAAACCAAACAACGCCAGCGTTAAACGTTGAATTTTTGTTTTGTTTTCAGATTGCCAAAACGGCAAACTCAAACGTAAAAACTCGCGCAAAAAACTTTTTTCACTTAGCATTTCTGCTCCTCTTTTTTTGTTTTTTTGAAAAATGAAAAAATGTCACGCGCAATTATTGCACTAAAAAGCCGCTGTTTTGTAACAATTCCATTGTAACCGCAGGACAAGATTTTGCCGCAGCCTCGCCTTTCATCAATCGTTCCATATAACGTGCTAATACATCGACTTCTAAATTAACTTTCGTGCCGATTGTCGCATCGTTTAATGTGGTTTCTTTGAGCGTGTGTGGCACGATGTTAATACCGAATTTCGCGCCATCGACACTATTGACCGTCAAACTAATGCCGTTAATGCAAATTGAACCTTTTTGAGCAATATATTTCGCTAAATTATCAGGTGCTTGCACCGCGAAACGAATTGAACGTCCGTCTGATTTTTTATCGATAATCGTACCGATGCCATCAACATGACCGCTGACAATGTGACCACCTAAACGTGTTGTTGGTGTGAGTGCAAGTTCTAAATTAACAGGCGTACTCACTTGTGCGTGTGCTAAACAAGTGTTTGCTAACGTTTCATTGGAAACATCGGCAATAAAATAATCGTTGCCCAGTTCCACCGCAGTTAAACACACGCCATTTACCGCAATGCTGTCACCTAAATTTGCGTCAGCAAGCGGTAATTTTCCTGTGTGGATTTTTAAACGCACATCGCCGCCGTGTGGTGTAACAGCGGTAATTTTACCGACTGCTAAAATAATTCCTGTGAACATAACTACCTCTTTTTATTGTTGTTATTGTAAAGATTGAATGAAATCCCACTGCGTTTGTGAAACTGGCAAAATCGACAACCGATTCCCACGTTGCACCAGTTGAAAATCCGTTAATTCGTTTTTTGTTTTCAACTCACGCAGCGTAATAGTACGAGAAAATTTTTTTACTAATTGCACATCAACGCGCCACCAACGCGGATTTTGTTGCGTACTTTTGGGGTCGAAATACGCACCATTTTCATCAAATGCGCTGTCATCAATGTAAGCTGTTTTTGCAATTTGTATTACGCCAACAATGCCCGCTTCTTTGCAATTGGAATGATAAAAAAACGCTAAATCGCCTTGTTCCATTTCACGCATAAAATTTCGTGCTTGATAATTTCGCACACCTTCCCAGGGTTCAGTTTGATTTAGTCGATTCGCCAAATCGTTAATACTGAACACATCGGGTTCAGATTTCATTAACCAAAAACGCATTTTTGCTCCCATTTATTACAGGCATAAAAAAGGCGCGATTTTGTCGCGCCTTATTTGAATTGTCGAATTTTTTATAACGCGGCAAGGCGTTGTTGTCCATTTTTAGGCTCTTTCATGTAAGCTCGCACACCTTTTAAAATTGCTGTCGCAATTTTTAACTGATGCCCTGAACTAACCAATTTTAATTCTTCCTGTGGATTTGAAATAAATGCGGTTTCCACCAAAATGGACGGAATATCAGGGGATTTCAATACGGCAAAACCTGCTTTTTGTACGGATTCATAATGCAGTTGGGCAACACTTTCAAAATTTTTCAACACTTTATTTGCCAGCAATACACTGGCTTCTTGGGTTGCAGCTTGCGATAAATCGAGTAACACATTTGTCAATCCATTTTCTTCATCATTGAGCTGTTCGCCTTCAATTAAATCTGCTGCATTTTCGCTGTGCGCTCGCCAATAAGCTGATTCGCTTGATGCGCCACTGGTTGATAGTGCATAAACTGAAGCACCACGCACGCTAGCATCTTGAATAGCATCGGCATGAATGGAAATGAAAACATCTGCTTTTGCGGCTCTAGCAATATCCATGCGTTTACGCAAACCAACGTAATAATCTCCTTGACGTACCATGATAGCTTTCATGCCTTTTTGTGCATTCACAATAGCTTCTAATTTTCTGGCAATTGAAAAAACGACATCTTTTTCATAAGTACCGTTAATGCCTTGTGCGCCTGAATCATTACCGCCATGTCCAGCGTCAATTGCGATAATAAAAGGTTTTTCGGCTTTCACTTTTGCAATTTCTGTGTTTTTAACAACAGGCTTGGTTTTTTCAACAACTTTTTTGATTTCAACTTTGGGAGTGGCTTTTTCAGCAATGTTTTTTTCAATCGAAACTACTTTGGAAGGGAGAGATATAGTGTCTGTTGCAGGTGGCTCGATTTTTATAACTTGTTTAGTCTCTGTTTTTGTTTCAATTTGTGCAACTTGTTCAGTTGCTAATCCTTTATTTAATAATTCAACAACAAAGCGATTATCACCTAATTTTGCAGTGTGTAAGGTTGTGGTTTTGTCTGAAAGCGATTTTTTTAAATCGAATACAAAACGCAAATCCGTATGATTACGAACACCTACACGAAGTCCTGAAAATAAGGGGTGGTCAGCGGGCGGTTGTTCCAAATTTTCAGGTGCCATTGTGTTGGGTAAATCAATCACCAAACGCGGCGGGTTATCAAAAAACTGCACTTTGTTTTGACTTGCACTGATATTTGCATCGAAAGTAATACGCGATTGATCGGGCGTATTCCAATAACGCAAAGAATTTATTTGAGAAAAATCTTCAGCTTGAGCAAGCGAAATCAAATAATGCAGACTGAGTAAAATAATCAATAATTTCCAATAACGACGCATACCAGAACTCACATAGTAATAATATGGTTTAGATTATAGCAATATGTTATTGTTTTTTCACATACTAATTTTACAGTTTTTATTGTCTATTTTGAGTAATCGCCCGCTCTGTTGCATTTCTAAGCGAATAATTAAATCAGGATTAGGCAAAATACCTGCACCTTTTTGCGCCCATTCGATAAAACAGAGTGCGTTTTGATTTAAATAATCATCAATGCCAATCCATTCCAACTCATCAGGTTCAGCAAGGCGATATAAATCAAAATGGAAAATTTTGCGTTGTCCAATTTCGTATTCCTCAACCAGCGAATAAGTTGGACTTTTGATTGCTCCCGTTACGCCAGCTGCACGCAATAAACCTCGCACAAAGGTTGTTTTACCCGCGCCTAAATTGCCGTCTAAAAAAATTAACGCTTTGCTGGGAAGTTTTGGAAAAAATTGTGCGCCAAATCTTTCTGTGGCATCACTATTTTCTAAAAAGAATTGTGTGTGCATTTTTACAGCAAACCATAAGTTGGTAAGTCTTGTGGTGCTGAAACAACTTGATTTTTGCCGTTTTCTTTTGCGTCAGCTAAGGCTTCTTTTGCTCGTTGGATAGTACGATTAAAATCGGGATGTCTGTCATGAATTGCTGTACCAATGCTGACAGTCACAGAAACGTGTTTTTCATTTAATTTGAATGGATAATTAGCGATTGCAGAGCGCACTTTTTCAGCAACACGATGAATAATTGTTTGATCCACATCAGCAAGCACAATTAAAAATTCCTCACCACTTAAACGAAACACAAAATCACCACCTCGAACTTGTTGTGTTAGCACTTCGGCAAGTTGTTCTAAAATGCAATCACCGCCTGAATGACCGTGCATATCATTGATGCGTTTGAAAAAATCAATGTCAATGATCAACGTGCCAAATAAAATACCATTTTCTAAACTATATACGGTTTCGTGACGCATCACGGTTTCCAAATAACGACGATTGAATAAATGCGTCAATGGATCACGTCCATTTTCTTCTTCAAATATATCTTTTGCGATATTGCCTAAAACCCAAATCGTTTTGGAAATATAGTCATTTAAGTTTCCTAATGTCGAATCGATGGAGGTACTATTTTTCTGGTGAATATGAATCGCTAATTGGCGCATTTCTTCATCGATATTATCGACCAAGGTAATTAACACTGAGAGTTCTGGTCTTCCTGCTAAAAATAAATGCGCTTTATGTGAAATCCATAAACCAAAGTTTGAGTGGCGAATAGTTGACTGCAAACTAGGGTCGTATTTATTTTGTGCGATTTGCAACAGTAACTTTCGCATCCATTCTGAAAGAGAAGTGCAAAGCCGCTCATAATCAAAGGCTAGATTTTGTGCGGAAATGTGCATTTTGAGCGATTGCGCGTTTTTTTCATTAGCAACCATATCGTGTTCATAAGATTCACCAATAACTGCTAATGACCAATCTAAAACGTGCATTGCTAAAATTAGCATGTCGGCTAAATCATCACGTTTAAGTTTAGAGTTTTTTAACGCTAGCATCACATGCGTTTTAATCAAGCTCATTCCGTAATTAACTAAGCTCATTGGCAAATCAATGCGGGCATGAATACGTCCGATTTCAAGTTGATATTGATAATAGGTTTCTAGTTCATCAGACTGACTGCGAAAACTAAATGTATCAATTAACCACTGCGCGAGTGTGAGACGAAGACGGCTTTTAACTGTGTCGTGATTTAAAAATTTAATTGCCGCTGTATTGTTGAGCAAGACACGATAAAACTGATTCACGATGTCCTCGCTTTGCGGCTTGACCGCTGCCAAAATTCGTTCAAATACAATTTTATTTTGTACGGCGTGCAATTCTTTTAGTTTTTGTTTATGCAGCAATTCAAACGATTTCATAGCGAAGACTCGTCAAATTTTAAATAGTTTGCACAGGAATATCGGTTGCTGTGCGAATGATTTGGTTCTGGTGGTCAAAATAGACTAATTTTGGTTGATGATTTTGAGCTTCGTCTTCATCGTAGCTAGCGTAAGTGCAGATAATCAACAAATCACCCACGCACGCTAAACGTGCTGCTGCACCGTTGACAGAAAATGTTTTTGACCCAGCCTGAGCGCGAATTGCGTAAGTGGTGAAACGTGCGCCGTTATTAACGTTATAAATTTGGATTTGTTCATATTCGCGGATGCCAGCGAGTTCTAAAATGTCACTATCGATAGCACAAGAACCTTCGTAACCGAGTTCAGAATTTGTGACCGTTGCGCGATGAAGTTTTGCTTTAAGCAAGGTAATTTGCATGAGTTAAGTAAATAAAAATAATGGTTAAAAACGCGGCAATTATCTATGAATTGCCGCAAGCGTTCAATTTTCGTAAAACGATTTATACCATTCCACGAAACGTTCAATGCCTAAATCAAGCGGCGTATTTGGCGAATAATCAAAATCTCGCACTAAATCATCCACATCGGCAAACGTATCTTGCACGTCACCTGCTTGCATCGGCAAAAGATTTTTTGTTGCAGTTTTGCCTAAATGTTTTTCAAGCGTTTCAACAAACGTTAGTAATTGCACGGGCGCACTATTGCCAATGTTGTAAAGCTGATAATTTGATTTTGCAGGTTTATCAATAATTCGCACTAAACCTTCGACAATATCGCCAATATATGTGAAATCACGTTGATGATTGCCGTAATTAAATAAATCAATGGATTTACCAGCTAAAATTTGCCGAGTGAAAATAATTGGCGACATATCAGGTCGTCCCCATTCACCATAAACAGTAAAAAAACGTAACCCCGTTGTGGCGAAACTATACAAATGACTGTAAGTATGAGCCATAAGTTCATTGGTTTTTTTAGTTGCAGCATAAAGAGAAACGGGATTGTCGGTGCGGTCATCGGTTGAAAAGGGCAATTTCGCATTTGCACCATAAACCGAACTTGATGAAGCATAAATTAAATGTTCAATCAAATTTTGACGACACCCTTCCAAAATGTTCAAAAAGCCAACCACATTCGATTCAATATAAACATGTGGATTTGTTAGTGAATAACGCACACCTGCTTGTGCTGCTAAATGCACTACACGGTCAATTTTTTCTGCCTTAAATAACGCTTCTATCGCCACGCGGTCGGCAATATCAACTTGAAAAAACTTAAAATTTTTAAATGGCGTTAAACGGGCGAGGCGAGCGGTTTTTAAACTGACCTCGTAATAATCATTTAAATTATCAACGCCAACAATTTCATCGCCGCGTTCAAGTAAGCGCAAACTTAACGTGCTACCAATAAAACCAGCCGCTCCTGTAACTAAAATTTTCATAACTTCTGCCTAATTCAAATCAAGAATGGTTGTGAGATTATCGCGTGTAGGTAACTTTTGCTAAAGAAAAATAACCCAAATTTTAAAAAACAGCTACAATACGCGCCAACAGAAAACAGCTGTTGAGTTAAGAGATTCCTAGTTGTGGGTTGTCTGGTTATCAATGTTGTGGGTTTCTGTGTAACCGTGTTTTTTTATTTAGGAGTTTCAAAATGGCAACAGGTACCGTTAAGTGGTTTAATAATACAAAAGGTTTTGGTTTTATTGCGCCTTCAGATGGCGGTGAGGACGTTTTCGTTCATCACTCAGTTATTCAAGGTGATGGCTTTAAAACACTGAACGAAGGTGAATCCGTTTCATTTGATGTTGAAAAAGGACCCAAAGGCTTAACAGCGACAAATGTACGCTCATCAAAATAAATTGTTTCGTGTGTTAGTGTTGTAAAAAAGTGTGTTAGTTGTTGGGAAGAAGCGCGATTAGTTTTAATCGCGCTTTTTTTTGTCTTAAATTTTCGGGGATTATCTCATGACTATTCCAGTTTTAGGTTTTGCCGCAGCAAGTGGAACAGGCAAAACAACTTTACTTACCAAACTTTTACCACTTTTGAAAAAAGTAGGTTTGCGTGTGGGTCTAATCAAGCACAGCCATCATGATTTTGAAATCGACCACGAAGGCAAAGATAGTTTTGAATTGCGAAAAGCAGGTGCTGCGCCTGTAGTTTTAGTTTCTAAATATCGCAGAGCTATTATTGAAGAATTTGAATATCAAACTGAACCAACTTTGGCGGAACAAATCGCGCTATTTAATTCGCGTGAAACCGATTTGATTTTAGTCGAAGGTTTCCGTCATGAAACCTTTGCGAAAATTGAATTGCATCGTGCAGAACTGAAAAAACCGCTGTTATATTTAAAAGATTCGCACATTATCGCCGTTGCAACTGACAGCGTTTTAGACACGGAACTGCCACAATTAAACTTAAATCAACCTGCTGAAATCGCAGGTTTTATTTTGCACACTTTCTTGAAATTATGACGATTGAATCTTGTGTTATCACTGAAAAAAAACCGCTTTTAAGTATTGAAGAAGCACAAAAACGTATTTTTGCTGCCATTTTACATGTGACTGAAAATGAAAATTTACCTTTAAAACAGGCTGTTAAGCGAATTTTAGCCACAAGTATTTTTTCACCAATTAACTTACCTTCAGCGCGAAATTCAGCAATGGATGGTTATGCGTTTGCTAGTGAGCATTTTGCGAAAAAATTAACTTGTGTGGGAACATCCTGGGCTGGCAAACCGTTTGTGGGCGAATTACAAAAAGGCGAATGCGTGCGAATTTTCACAGGTGCAGTATTGCCTGAAAATGCAGATTCGGTCGTCATGCAAGAACACGTCACCGTCAGTAACGATGAAATTCATTTTCCAGCAGACGTAAAATTTAAGAAAAATGTGCGTGAAATTGGTGAAGACGTAAAAATTGGCGAAGTGTTGTGCAAGGCAAAAAAAATGCTTTCAGCGATTGATTTAGGTTTGCTTGCCAGTGCGGGTGTTGAAAGCGTTTCAGTAATTCGTAAATTAAAAATTATTTATTTTTCAACAGGCGATGAATTAGTCGGTTTAAGTCAAACATTAGAAATTGGCAAAATTTACGACAGCAATCGCTACAGCCTGCACGGCTTGTTACAGAACGAAAATTATAATGTGACAGACGGCGGCGTGATTGCTGATGACAAAATGCTTTTAAAAACCACATTGCTTAATGCGGCTGAAAATTATGACGTAATTATCACAACAGGTGGCGCGTCGGTTGGTGAAGCAGATTTTGTCAAAGAAATTTTGGCAGAAATTGGCGAGGTTAATTTTTGGAAAATAGCAATCAAACCAGGAAAACCGCTTGCATTTGGAAAAATTGGCGCGTGTTATTTTTTCGGTTTACCTGGAAATCCCGTTGCTGTTACGACAACCTTTGACATTATCGTCAAACCTGCATTAGTACAACTATCTGGCGGTGAATACGAAAAACGGTTTGAATTTAAAGCAATTTGTTTGGCGAAAATAAAAAAATCACGCGGCAGACAAGAATATCAGCGTGGCATTTTTAGCCAATGCGAAGATGGACAATTTCAAGTCATGCCAATGAGCAGCCAAGGTTCACACATTTTAAGTAGTGCAAGCAGGGCAAATTGTTATATCGTACTATCAGCCAATTGCGAGAGTGTGCAAGAAGGTGAATCAGTAACAGTGCTTTTGTTTTCCACTTAAAAAAACGTTCGATGCCATGTCAAATTATTCACCACAAGCCTACGAAGATTTAATTCGCGCCTTAAACAACGCCGCGATTATTACTGAAACCGATTTGCAAGGACGCATCATTTCAGTGAATAAATTATTTTGCAAAATTTCAGGTTATAGCGAATCCGAATTATTAGGCTCACCGCATAGCATTGTGAATTCTGGCGTGCATTCAAAAGAGTTTTTCACTCAAATGTGGAAACGCATTAGTTCTGGCAATACTTGGTGTGGCGAGGTGTGTAATCGTGCCAAAGATGGACATTTGTATTGGGTACAAGCCACTGTATTTCCTATTTTTCACACAAAAACTCATCAAATCTATAAATATGCCGCAATTCGTTTCGATATTACCGAAAAAAAAGAACAAGAATTGTCACTCAGTCGTCAAGCTGCACAATACAAAGCAGTAATTGAAACAACGGACGGATTTTGTCGAATTAACCGTAGTGGTCGTTTTTTAGAAGTGAGTGAGGGGTCTTGCCACATTAGTGGCTATAGTGAAGATGAACTCATGCACATGAACATTTACGATATGGACGCATCTGAAAATTTCTCACAGCGGATGGAAAATTTCAAACATCTTATCGAAAGTAATGGTAAATCTTTTGAAGCACGCCGAAGACGTAAAGATGGTAGTGAATGGATAGCCGAAATTAACGCCTCGCCTTCAATTCTTAATGACGGAAGTTTATTTGTATTTTTTCATGACATTACCGAGCGCAGGGAAATGGAAGAACGTAACAAAATGTTGCGCCAACAAGTTAATCAAATGCAAAAACTTGACAGCATTGGACGTTTAACAGCTGGCATTGCTCACGATTTCAATAATGTGTTGGCAAGTATTTTGGGCTACAACGAATTCAATCAAGATATTAGTGACGAAATGCCCGAAAGTCCGCTTAAACATGAACTGGCTAATAACGTCAAACAAGTCGATATTGCGGCTAAACGCGCGGTTGAGTTAATCAATAAAATGCTCACTTACACACGCCAGCAAATTGCAAAAAAAACCAAAGAAACCAAACCGACCGCGCAAGTGATTGAAGAGGTTGTAAAAATGTTGCGTTCTGGAATTACTAGCAAATTTCAAGTTGAGTTAAATTTAGACCAATCCTTAACCATTGATGTCGATGCGATTGATATGCACCAAATCATGACGAATTTACTTGTTAACGCACGAGATGCCATGAAAAAACAAGGTAGTGGCACCATTAAAATTAAGCTCAACACCGTTTATGACATCAGTTGTCATTGCGATGCGTGTTTTAAAAGAATTACAGGCGATTTTATTGAATTGAGCGTTTCAGATAGCGGTGCGGGAATTGATAAAGAAACTATCAATCACATTTTTGACCCATTTTTTACCACTAAATCTGTCGGAGAGGGAACGGGACTAGGTTTATCGGTAGTAAATGGTATTGTTCGTCATGTGGGTGGGCATATTTTAGTGGATTCCATAATCGGTAGAGGCACGACTTTTAGATTACTGTTTCCTATTGATTCAGATAATGAGACCAGCATTTCAGCGTAAGTTTTTTGCAGCACGGGATGTGCTAAATTCGGGGCAATATCCGCAAGTGGCTGTAATACAAAAAGATATTTTTCAATATCTAAACGTGGCAATTTCAAGGTTTCATTTTCAATAATTTCATTGCCATAAAGCAGCAAATCTAAATCCAACGCGCGTGGTGAAAACTTTTGACTATTTTTTACACGTCCATGTTTAAATTCCAATTCCCGCAAGATTTCAAAAACTTCATGTGCGTTCAAAGCCGTTTCGAAATTGATGACTAGATTATAAAAATCATCGCCTGCAAACCCGATTGCTGCCGTTTCGTAAATCGGTGAAATCCGTAATTTTCCAAATGTTTCACGCAATGAATTCAAACCAGCGGCGATATTTTTCTCTTTTTCAACATTGCTGCCAACACTCACAAAACACTGCATTTTAAAGCGTCCCGCGTTCCATAATTACGCCGACGTTAATGTTTGCTCCAACCGCGCCTTTTTTATTCACAGTTAATTTTATCCACGAAACGCCAAATTCAAGTTGAATGAGCTTAATAATTTCGCCTGCAAGTTTTTCAATTAACAAAAATTCGCTTTGTTGCACAAATTCGACCAATCGGTCATAAACTGCTTTGTAATTGAGCGCGTCGTAAATATCGTCTGATTGCGCGGCAGCTTCACAATCGAATGCCATTTCTAAATCAAAAATCAACGTTTGTTTTGCCTCACGTTCCCAATCGAAAATACCAATTAACGTGTCAATATGAACGTCGCGTAGAAAAATGATGTCTGTCATGTTTGCTGATTTTCCGATTATGATAGGGCGTTTAATAAAGGTCGTAAGGATGCCGTAAAGTTGGCAACCTTACAAGTTTTCAGCACGTTTGACGAGGTCAAAATGATTTTAAGTCTTCTTATTTTATTCGCGTATTTATTGGGTTCGGTTTCTAGCGCGATTGTGGTTTGTAAGTTAATGGGCTTGCCCGATCCGCGCGAAGAAGGTTCTGGCAATCCAGGTGCGACGAATGTGATGCGAATTGGTGGTAAGAAAGCGGCGGCAATTACGTTTTTTGGTGATTTTTTAAAAGGCTTAATCCCTGTTTTGATTGCAAAATTTTGGGGAACACCACCTGTTTTTTGGACATTTGTAGGACTTGCGGCGTTTGTTGGGCATTTGTACCCCGTATTTTTTAAATTCAAAGGCGGCAAAGGTGTTGCTACGTCGGCAGGCGTTTTACTCGGTTTTGATTTATTTGTAGGGGGCGCGTTTATGCTGACATGGTTGCTTATTTACAAAGTCGGCAAAATTTCATCGCTTGCCGCGTTAATTACGTCGGTTCTCGCGCCAATTTATGCGTGGTTTTTAACTGAGGATATTTTTTTAACGCTTGCAGCATTAGTAATGACAGGGCTGCTTTTGTGGCGACATGAAAGCAACATCAAACGATTGCTAGCAAAAGAAGAGCGGTGAACCTTCTCTTTCAAAATAAAAACCTCGATTTGTGATAATGCAAATCGAGGTTTTTTTATGAGAAAGTAAAACTGGGCAGTATGCTTGCTTGCAAACCAATTGAAACCTATAATTCGCCCTTTTTTTGTTGTTAGGCAAAAACTTATGATTAGTCACATTATGCCAACTTATGCGCGGCTTGCCGTTACTTTTGAACGGGGCGAAGGCGCGTGGCTTTGGGATGAAAATTCACAACGTTATTTAGACGCGCTGTCTGGGATTGCGGTCTGTAATTTAGGTCATGCCCATCCTGTGGTTCACGAAGCAATTTGTCAGCAAAGTGCAAAATTGCTACACACTTCAAATCTTTATCAAATCAAAATACAAGAAAAACTCGCTGACAAACTCATTGCAATGAGTGGTATGGAAAACGTGTTTTTTAGCAATTCAGGCGCAGAAGCTAACGAAGCAGCAATTAAATTGGCGCGTAAATTTGGACATTCCAAAGGTATCGAAAAGCCTGCCATTATTGTAATGGAGAAAAGTTTTCACGGTCGAACGCTTGCGACATTAAGCGCGACGGGAAATGCGAAAATTCAACAAGGTTTTGAACCGCTAGTCGAAGGTTTTGTGCGTGTGCCGTACAACGATATTGCTGCGATTAACTCTGTGCTTGTCGAAAATAAATCGATTGCCGCGATTTTGGTTGAACCTGTGCAAGGGGAGGGCGGTGTGAACATTCCCGCGCCTGATTATTTGAATCAAATTCGTGCGCTTTGTGATGAATACGACGTTTTAATGATGCTCGATGAAATCCAAACTGGCATTGGACGTACAGGGAAATTTTTAGCCTTTCAACACAACGGCATTTTGCCCGACGTTTGCACGCTTGCAAAAGCGTTAGGCAACGGCGTTCCAATTGGCGCGTGTTTAGCGAGCGGCAAAGCGGCTAAAATTTTCACTGCTGGCAATCATGGTTCAACCTTTGGCGGTAATCCATTGGCTTGCAGTGCAGCGTTAGCAGTTTTAAATGAACTTGAAAACAGTGCGTTAATTTCTGATGCAACACAAAAAGGTGCAGCGATTTGCGCGAAATTCAAAGAAAAATTACAAACTAATTCGCACATTGTTGATATTCGCCATTTAGGTTTAATGATTGGTATTGAACTCGATAACCCTTGCGCGGAACTAGTTACGAAAGCATTAGAACAAAAATTGCTGATTAACGTCACGCAAGAAAAAGTGATTCGCTTGTTGCCGCCTTTAATTATCAATGAAGAACAGATAACCCAACTCGTTGACACGCTGTCAACGTTGATTCAAGAGTACACAAAATGAAACCAAGACACTTTATAAGTTTGCTGGATTTGACCAGCGAGGAATTTCGGTCATTGATTGAACGCGCCATCATGTTAAAACATGTTCGTGATCACGATTATCAACCGCTCAAAGGGCAAGTTTTAGGAATGATTTTCGAAAAATCATCGACACGCACGCGCGTTTCTTTTGAAACAGGCATGGCGCATTTTGGCGGTCACGCGCTGTTTTTATCGCCACGAGATACGCAACTTGGACGCGGTGAGCCGATTGAAGATAGTGCAAAAGTTATTTCACGCATGGTTGATGCGATTATGTTGCGAACAAATGCACATGAAACGGTCACAAAATTTGCGGAAAATTCGCGTGTACCCGTGATTAACGGTTTGACGGACAAAGAACATCCGTGCCAATTACTTGCTGATATGCAAACCTATTTTGAACATCGTGGCGATATTCGTGGAAAAACCGTGGCATGGATTGGTGACGGCAATAACATGTGTCATTCTTATATTCATGCGGCGATGGTTTTAGATTTCACTCTACATATTGCCGCGCCGCAAGGTTATTTACCTGATGCGGATATTGTGGCAATGGGCGGTGAGTGCGTGAAATTCTTTGCTAATCCAATTGATGCTGCTAAAAATGTGGATTTAGTGGTCACGGACGTTTGGGCAAGTATGGGACAAGAACAAGAACAAAAATTGCGCGAAGTGGCTTTTAAAGATTATCAAGTTGATGCAGACGTGATGGCTGTTGCAAAGCCTAACGCATTGTTTATGCACTGTTTGCCCGCGCATCGTGGTGAAGAAGTGAGCTCGGAAGTGATTGACGGAGCGCAAAGCGTGATTTTTGATGAAGCAGAAAATCGATTGCACGCGCAAAAAGCCCTGCTAGAATTGCTGATGTGTGGAAATTCAAAAATTTCTTTGCTCAGTGATTAGGCGAGTGGATATGAAAAAAATAATTTTGTCAGCGTTACTGTTTATTAGCGTTGCAGCGCAAGCTCAAAATGAGATTGTGTACGTTGCCGATGATTACAATTTAACTTTGTGGGGAACTTCAAATTACACAGGGAAAATTAAATCTTTGCCAACGGGTACCCCGCTAACGGTTATCAGTGAACGACCTACAAGCAACGGTTTAATTAAAGTTAAAACAATTGACGGCACGGAAGGTTTCATTAGATTTAAATATGTCAAAAAAGAAGCTCCCGAACATGACCGCGATGACATTGCGGCAAAAAACATTGCCGCATTGCAAGGACAAATTGCAAAATTAGAAACAGAGCTTAAAGCGGCAAAAGAAGTTATAACGCCAGGCACTACGTTAGAACAATCCCTTGCCAATGAACGCGATAAACTTAGCCGCGAATTAAATGAACTCAAACGTATTTCAGGTAGCGCGGTACAACTTAAAAATGAACGTGATGAACTGCAAGAGCGTTATGTTGCCGTTGAGCGTGATTTGCAACAAGTCAAACTCGAAAATCAAGCCTTGCAAGATACTGCAAATCAAGATTGGTTTTTATACGGTGGAATGCTTGCACTAGTTGGCGTTTTACTCGGTTTCATTTTGCCCAAACTCAGCTGGAAACGCAGTCGCGGTGGTTGGGATACTTATTAAATTTCACTATTAAAAAATAAAAACTCTTATGACAGACAATAAAAACACTCGCACCTTTTCTTCTCAAGTTGTTGACGGCATGGAACGCGCACCAAGTCGCGCAATGCTTCACGCGGTAGGTTTTACAAACGAAGATTTCAAAAAACCTCAAATCGGTGTGGCTTCAACATGGAGCATGGTGACACCATGCAATATGCACATTAACAAACTCGCCGATGAAGTGGCAAAAGGTGTCAATGGCGCAAATGGAAAAGCGGTTATTTTCAACACGATTACCATTTCTGACGGCATTTCGATGGGAACGGAAGGCATGAAATACTCACTCGTTTCACGCGAAGTGATTGCCGATTCGATTGAAACCGTGATTGGTTGCCAAGGGTTCGACGGCGTTGTCGCAATCGGTGGTTGTGATAAAAATATGCCTGGTTGCATGATTGCCATTGCGCGTTTAAATCGTCCCGCGATTTTCGTTTATGGCGGCACAATTTTACCTGGTTGCCATAAAGACAAAAAACTCGATGTCGTGTCTGTTTTTGAAGCGGTTGGCGCACGCGCAAATAATAAAATCGATGATGCCGAACTTGCTGAAATTGAAGCGAAAGCCATTCCTGGTGCAGGTTCATGTGGTGGCATGTACACCGCAAATACAATGGCTTCAGCTATTGAAGCATTAGGGATGAGTTTGCCAAATAGTTCAGCGCAAGCCGCTGTTTCAAATGATAAAAAACTCGATTGTGAACGCGCAGGCTCGGCGGTTTTGAATTTGCTTGAAAAAGGCATTTTGCCAAGCGACATCATGACTAAAGAAGCGTTTGAAAATGCGATTACGGTTGTGATTGCGTTAGGCGGTTCAACAAATGCGGTGTTGCATATTTTGGCAATGGCAAACGCAGCGAAAGTCGATATTACCCTCGACGATTTCACGCGCATTGGCAAACGTGTTCCGATGCTTGCCGATTTAAAACCTAGCGGTCGTTATCAAATGGCAGAATTGATTGAAATCGGCGGTATTCAACCGCTCATGAAAATTTTGCTCGACAAAGGTTTATTGCATGGTGATTGTTTAACCGTGACAGGCAAAACGCTTGCTGAAAATTTAGCAGACGTGCAACCGTATCCAGTCGGTCAAGACATGATTCACGACCTCGAACATCCAATTAAAAAAGACAGCCATTTAGTGGTTTTATACGGCAATTTAGCGGCTGAAGGTTCAGTTGCAAAAATTACGGGCAAAGAAGGTTTGCATTTCACAGGTTCTGCAAAAGTTTTCAATGCCGAAGAACAAGCCTTGCAAGCGATTTTAAATGGCGACATCGTGAAAGGCGACGTGATTGTGATTCGTTACGAAGGTCCAAAAGGTGGGCCTGGAATGCGCGAAATGTTATCGCCAACCTCGGCAATTATGGGTAAAGGTTTAGGCAAAGACGTAGCGTTAATTACCGACGGACGTTTTTCAGGCGGCACACATGGTTTTGTTGTCGGTCACATTACGCCAGAAGCGTATGTCGGTGGCGCGTTAGCGATTGTTGAAAATGGCGATCAAATTACGATTGATGCGGAAAATAATCAATTGACGTTGCACATCAACGAACACGAAATGGCACGTCGCTTTGAAAAATGGCAACAACCTGCACCACGTTACACACGCGGCGTGTTGGCAAAATATGCAAAACTCGTCAATTCTGCCTCGCTTGGCGCGGTAACAGACAATTAAAATTTTTAGGCAGGCATTGAAAAAATTTAATGCCTGCCGAAAATCTCAGGCACAATCTCATTAAAAACAACACTTAGGACATTTTGTTATGTTGCCCGTGATTAACGCAAAACCCGACCAAATTATTTTTGAAGAGGGTCAAAATGATCATCGCATGTTCATTCTTTTAGAAGGTAGCGTGCAACTTTATGTTACGCGCAATGGTAAAGAAATTGATTTGGAAACGGTTGATAAATTCCATTTTTTTGGAGAGATTGAAATGTTCCAAAAAAAACCGCGAACCTTATCTGCAAAAGCTGTCACTAATACCCGCATGGCTGTAATTAAAACGAGAATGCAATTAGAGCAATTTATGTCAGAACATCCGCAATTTTCTGGAAAAATGACCCGCATGATGGGACATCGTCTCGCGCAAGCCGAACAAAGTATCGCTTAGGAACTTAAAATATGCTTTCTGTCAAACAACCCAAAGTGAACACAACATTGCAAATTATGGATGTTGAAGAAAATATGATTCTTTTTGAAAAAGATGAAATGGACGATACAGCTTATTTTCTAGTTGATGGCTCAGTGAAATTGTATGCCTATAAAGGTGATGAAGAACATGATTTGCGTCATGTGAAAAAAAATGAATTTTTTGGCGAGCATGAAATTTATTCACATGCACCGCGTGCTGTCTGTGCGCGAACACTCACCCCTTGCAAAATAATTGCTATTCGAACTGAAGCGGAATTAGAACAATTTGTTAGTGAAAACCGTTGGCTTTCGGGAAAAATGATGGAAGATATGAGCCAAAAACTTGCTGAAACCAATAAAGCCATTGCCGCGAAAAAAGTCGCCGATACCTCAACAAATGTCGTGCTTGAAGTTCAAGAAAAGAAAACAGACACTGGTCCTTCAACACGCCGTATTGTTCGCCATTAACATTTAGTAGAGAGATTTTTATGTTACCAACGATTAAAGTAAAAGCAGGCACGGTTATTTTTAAAGAAGGTGCTTATGATCGAACCATGTTTGTTGTTTTAGAAGGCAAAGTGAAAATTTATGTCGTTCGTAATGAAGAGGAAATCGAATTGTCAGTGATTGATAAATATGACTTTTTTGGCGAAATGGCTTTGTATCGGCAACGACCACGCAGCGCGTGTGCCAAAGTCGTAGAAGATGCACGATTAGTGGTAATTAAAACGCGCGTACAACTAGAACAATTTATTCAAGAAAATCCCAGTTTCGCAGGCAAAATGATGGTTATCATGGGAAATCGGTTAGCAAACAGCAATGATTTATTGTTAGAACAAATGGGAGCTGCCGCACCAAAAGAAGATCAAAAAATAGAAAAACCTGAATTTGCCAAAGATTCTCATGTTCGAATTGTGAAAAACGGATGAAATGTTAAAGGTCGGTTTAACAGGTGGCATTGGCTGCGGCAAAACAACGGTTTCAAATTTGTTTGCGGATTTGGATGTGCCAATTATTGATGCAGACGAAATTTCACGCCAGCTCACGAAACCTAATCAATCTGCGCTTCAACATATTCAACAAACTTTCGGTGCAGATATTTTGCTTGAAAATGGTGAACTTAATCGCACTGCATTAAAAACGCGTATTTTTCAAAATTCTAGCGCGAAAGTGAAACTTGAAGCGATTTTACATCCGCTTATTTTTGCTGAAATTTCAAGGCAAACGCAGCAACTTTCAAGTCATTATTGCATTATTAGTATTCCTCTTTTATTTGAAACCCACGCGCAAAGTATAGTCAATCGCGTTTTGGTTATTGACTGCGATTTGCAAACGCAAATTGCAAGAGTTCAACAACGCGACAAGCTGCCAATTGAGCAAATTCAAGCAATTATTGCTTCACAAGTCAGCTCCAAATTTCGGAAAGCCAACGCTGATGATTTGTTAAACAACACAAAACAGCCTGCCGCGCTTGCGAAAGAAGTTAAAAAACTGCACAATTTCTATCTTTCATTAAGTCCTTGATTACGACACACCATTATTGTGAATTCTCCGATTATTTACGAATTTCCCCTCAATGAACGCATTCGCATTTTTATTCGCCTCGAGCAACTTTTCCATCAATTTAAACACCATTTAAACAGCGAACATCTTGCAGATAAACGCGCGGCAATGAGTGTGTTACTTGATATTATCGCTATTTTTAAACGTAACGATTTGAAGTCTGAAATTCTCAAAGAATTGGAACGTCAAGCAGGAATTTTAAACAAAATTGCCCAGAATCATGACGGTGTAGACACGGAAAAATTACAAGAATTGCTTTTGCAGTTGCGTGAAACCAGTCAAAAAATTTATGCAACAACGGGAAAAATTGGCAATCATTTAATCGACAACGATTTATTTCAAAGTATTTCGCAACGCAGTAGTATTCCAGGTGGAACATGCAGTTTTGATTTACCTGAATTTCATTTTTGGCTGTTACACAATGATGAGCAATATCTGCACGATATACAAAATTGGAGTGCGCCATTTGTAGAAATTGGCGAGACTATTGATCTTGCGTTAGGTTTTATTCGTGACAGTTCATTTGTTACTCATGAAATCGCTCCCGCAGGTTTTTTTCAAATTACCCTCGATACCAATTTGCCAAATCAATTATTGCGCGTGTGTTTAGAACAAGCGCAACCATATTTTGTTGAAATTAGCGGTGGCAAACACCGCTGTTCTATTCGTTTTATGTTGCCTTCTCAAGATTATCAACGTGCGGTGCAGTGCGCGGAAGATGTGTCTTTTACATTGATGAGGTGTGTTTTCTGATGATTGTTAAGTGTCCTACTTGCAAAAAATCCGTGGAATGGTCAGCGGAAAATGCGTTTAAACCTTTTTGCTCTGAACGCTGCAAATTGATTGATTTTGGTGAATGGTTATTTGAAGAAAAACGCATTCCCGCTGATGATGCGGACGATATTTTAGTTGACACAAATTTGCAGCCTTCAAGATTGCATTAACATTATTTCATTTCAATGGTTTTTAATTGCTCAAAAGCCTTTGTTTTAAATTCGTTAAAATTTTCGCCGTCTTGCTCAATAAATAACGCCGCAATACCCGCTTGATTGGCAATTTCAATTCCCGTTTCACGTCCAACGCAAAGCAGCGCGGTATCCCATAATTCAGCCGTTGTCGCGCTTTGGTCAAAAACCGTCACAGAAACTGTGTTGTGAGTAATGGGTTCACCTGATTTCGCATTCAAAATATGACTGTAACGTTTGCCATTTTTATCAAAAAAATGGCGATACGTTCCCGCAGTGGTTATCGCAAACGGTTCGGATTGATTGACGCTAATGACTTTGTGCATCGAACGCGAATCAGGCAACGGTTTTTCAAGTGCGACTCGCCACGCGCTGCCATCAGGTTTTTTTCCGAGTGTTTGCAATTCACCGCCAATTTCAACCAAATAATTTGTCGCGCCTTGACTTTCTAAAACTTCTGCTACTTTTGAAACGCTGTAACCTTGCCCAATTGACGACATATCCACTTTTAAAGTTGGATTTTTCTTTCGCAAATGGGTGCTATCGACAATTTCTAATTTTGAAAAACCAACTTGCAGTAGCGTTTGAGTTAAAGCAAGCGGTTCTGGCAATATCAAACTTTCACCTTGAAACCCCCACAAATCAAACAGCGGTTTAATCGTTAAATCGTAACAACCTTGCGTTGCTTTACTCACCGCGTGCGTTTTTTCGATTAAATCAACAATTTCTGCGCTCACTTCTTGCGGCTGGGTTGAAGTGGAAGCGTTAAATTGTTCAATTGTCGAATCGGGACGGTAATTTGAGAGCTGTTTATCAAGGCGTTCAAGTTCAGCATCAACCGATTTGTGCAATTCAACGGCATCAATGTTTTTATCCGCTGACCAAAAACTGACGTGATACGTTGTACCTTGCGTTTGACCTTCAAATTTTTGTACCGTTTTTTCAGGTTCGCAGGCGGTCAAAGCTAAAACGGAAACAACCAGAATTTTGCGAATCATTTTTACGCACCAATGTGGTCAATTGCACGCTGCAAACGCGCCAATGTTTTTTCGCGTCCTAAAAGTGCGAGCGTAATATCAATTGACGGTGAAACGCCGCTGCCACAAGTTGCAACGCGCAAAGGTTGAGCGACTTTTCCCAAACCGAGTTCTAATTTTTCAGCGGTATTTTTAACCACATCATGCAAAGGTTCTTTTTCCCACGCAGGCAAATTCGCAAAAGCGGTTTTTAATTCTGTCAATACATTTGCACTGCCTTCAACAAACGCTTTTTTGGCAGATTTTTCTTCGTAATGTTCAAATTCTTGATAAAAATAACGGCTTGCGTTTGCCATTTCGACCAGCGTTTTGCAGCGTTCACGTTGCGCTTTCACGAGTTCAATCAAATCCACCGATTTGTCAGTATTTGCATCAATCCCGATTGCGCCCAAATGCCAAATTAAATGTGGCACAATTTCTTGCGGGTCGCTGTGCATTAGATAATGGTGATTCAGCCAGAGCAATTTATCCATATTAAATGCTGAAGCGGCACCATTCACATTGTTCAAATCAAACAATTCAATCATTTCTTGAATTGAGAAAATCTCTTGATCACCATGTGACCAGCCTAAACGCACCAAATAATTTAAAAGTGCTTGTGGCAAATACCCTTCATCTCGAAATTGCATCACACTGACTGCGCCGTGACGCTTTGAAAGTCTTGCCCCATCCGAACCTAAAATCATCGGCAAATGGGCATATTGTGGCAATGAAGCATTCAACGCTTTCAAAATGTTAATTTGGCGCGGCGTGTTATTGATATGATCGTCGCCACGAATAACGTGGGTAATTTTCATATCCATATCATCAACGACAACGGTTAAATTGTACGTCGGAGAACCGTCGGTGCGAGCAATCACTAAATCGTCGAGTTCCTTATTAGCAACGGTAATATCACCTTTTACTAAATCAGCGATTGTAATCGCGCCATCAAGCGGGGTTTTAAAACGCACCACTGTTTTATCGCTTTGCGGTTTATTCGCATCGCGGCACAAACCGTTGTAACGAGGTTTTTCTTTATTTGCCATTTGCTGCTCGCGCAACGTTTCTAATTCTTCTTTGCTGCAATCGCAATAATAAGCGTGACCTTGCTCAATCAATTGTCCAATCACTTCTTTGTAACGATCAAAACGGTGCGTTTGAAAAATGGGTTTTTCGTTGTCGTAATTCAAACCAAGCCATTCCATACCGTCTAAAATCGCTTGCACAGATTCTTGCGTCGAACGTTCTAAATCGGTGTCTTCAATTCTGAGAATAAATTCGCCTTGATGTTTTCTTGCGTAAAGCCATGAAAATAAAGCGGTGCGTGCGCCGCCAACGTGTAAATAACCTGTAGGACTTGGGGCAAAACGGGTAGTAATTGTCATTGTGTGATAACTCAAAAAAGTAATAAATAATGCTTTCCAGTATAACTGAACGCACTAAAACATAGACAGTCAAAATATCGGTTTTAAACGCAACTGATTAATATAACAATCGTCGTAATTAGGAATTAACGACAAATTAAACGTTTTTGCGTGAAGCGTGAGTTGAGTAAATGCTTGTGCGCCATGTTCACAAAGTAACGCCAATTCACAGCCTGCCAAACTGGCATCCGCATAAAGTTCCACTTTTTCCGTCGCAATCGTAGGTAATAAACCAATTGCTTGTGCGTTTTGAATGTTCAAATGTCGTCCAAATGCGCCGCACACACATAACCGTTCAATTTTTTGCCAATCTAAATTCGCTTGCTCTAATAAAGTCAGCATGGCGGCGGCAATCGCGGCTTTGGCGCGTTGAAACGTATCAATATCACTGCCCACTAAAATACTGTGCGGATTATTTTCAATAAACGCAAAACCTTCATTGCCAACCGTTTGAGCAAAACGTCCTGAAGGTTTTAGCGTGCCATTTGCAACCAAAACGGCAATTGCATCAACCAATCCTGAACCACAAAAACCTCGCGCTGGTTCATTGTTAATGGTCTTAATTTCCAATCCTGAATCAGTTTGTTTGATGTCACAAATTGCACCCGATTCGGCAAGCATTCCGTTACAAATACCAATACCTTCAAATGCGGGCGCACCAGGTACAGCAGTGATGAACAATTCACTGCCCGTCCAAAGTGCAATTTCGGTATTCGTGCCAACATCGAGCAAAAATGCCGCATTTTCACTTTCGCACAAATGCGTTGCGAGCAAATCCGCCGTTAAATCTGAACCCACAAAACCCGAAACAGGTGGCAATACGACGATTTCAGCATTAGGCAATTTCCAAAGCGCGTGCCAACTTTCAAAATGTTCAGGCTGACAATTGACCGTTTTTTGCCAAAACGCAGGATTGAGTAATTCGTCACTGCCGTGGGCGGTTAAAAGTGTCAGCATGGCAGCATTTCCCACGATAAAAACTTCGCCAATTTCTGCAAGCATAGGCGAAACTTCACCGACTTCACGCATCAACATATCGCGCACCGCTTCAATAATGGCGTGTAAAACCAATTCGCTCATTTCTTGTGCGATTTGTGGTGATTGCACCGCACTATCTAAACGATGCAAAACATCTGAACCGTAACGTTGTTGCGGATTTGCGCCGTGCCGACTGGCAATACGAGTTGCCGTTTTGCGATTCCACAAAGTCACACGCAAATGCGTTGTACCTAAATCAACTGCAACACCAAAAGGATGCGTGCTGAGATTAGGCAAACCGAGATTTTCAAAAGTCAGTAAATTTTCAACTGCAATACTGCGCCATTGCGAAGCGTGGGCGAGATGTTCAATTTCAATTTCTGCATCTGACATTAAACGCAATTGACAAGAAAGCCGCCAACCTTGTTCACGTTCAGTGATTGGAATTTTTTGATATTCGGCAAGTGTGAGTGGATTTGCCTTGCCTGAAAGTAATTTAACCAAACATGCGCCACATGAACCTTGCCCCCCGCAAGCGGCTCGTACCCGCCAATCTGTTAAATCCAACATATTGCGAACTGAGATTTGCAAATCAATTTCTAATTTGCGTGTGCCAAGAGGGGAATGGATGATAAGTTGTGACATGTTGATTATCTTTGTAAATTTTGTATCAGCGTGGTCAATGGTCAAAATCACCATAATTTCAAATTGATTCCACCAAACACCATTGCGCCAGTTTGATTGTAAGAAAACATCATTTGCGAGGTATTGTCCGTTAAATTCTCGCCTCGCACATACAAAGCTAATTCGGGTGAAACCTGATAATTTGCGTGAATGTTCATTCGGAAATTTGCGTCAACAGGTAATGTATTAGCAATGTTTTGTTGCGCCCTATTTTGATAAATACCTTCTGTCCACAATGTCAAAGGCAATTCTGTAAATTTCCATTCTGTCCAAACACGCGAAACATGATTCGGTCTAAAAGGAATCGCTTGATGATTGGCTAAGTTTTCAGTATCCGTAAAAGTGTGAGCAAATCCGCCACGCCACTGAGGATTAAAAGCCATTTCGCCACCTAATTCCATTCCCGAAACAATCGAATCTTCAACATTCATCAAACACACATTGCCACACGGTTGCGTCGTGTTATATGCCAACACAATCATGTTCGAATAGCGTGTATAAAACCCCGTTGCGTTTAATTTTAAATTCGACAACGCTTGCCACTCC
>Ga0172375_10000852_pt1 | contig 49396 bp, 28 predicted proteins | sample LakKiv1m_FD_114537 | JGI IMG/M metagenome (GOLD analysis project Ga0172375, IMG submission 114537) | Freshwater microbial communities from Kabuno Bay, South-Kivu, Congo - kab_092012_11.1m | ecosystem: Environmental > Aquatic > Freshwater > Lake | place: Democratic Republic of the Congo... | reverse complement strand
ACCAGATTCACGGTAACACTCTGATCAACATCAAGAGTACCGTTAAAAGGTGTCGGATAAATCCAGTATTTCCATGTTCCGGTAGTATCCATGCTCCAGTTGCTGGCAAAGTCGCCACAATTCTGCAGAGTCACGGGAACAGGGTCAGATTCGGTACCTTCGGGAACTTCAATATTAAGGATGGCGGGGGATATGCATAGCGCCACGTCGCCTTCAACACCGGGAATGGTGGGCGGATCGACACGCAGCCAGTCGGCGGAAACAGTAGCGAAGCAATCCGTACCACGCTGTATTTTCATATAGCCTTCAATGCCCCAGTCGGTGTTCCAACTGTTTTTTGCAATCCAGGTGTTATCTGAATCGTCCCAGCCTACCAGAGCGACGACATGGTTGGGCGGATTGGTAATAAGATTGCAGACCTCGCTGGAACCGACATAAACACCTCCCGAATAATCGTAAAAACCAGAAGTTACCTTCATCGTCACAGGCAGAGGCCCATTAAGCAGTTCTTCCTTCAATTCCTGTTCAGTCGGATTAAGTATCAGACCCCAGTCCGAAATCTTCACCGCCCGTGACTCCCAGTCTTCGCATGTAAGGTCGCAGGCCAGTTCTTCCGCTTCATACGGGAAACAGGCTTCGTCAGGAATACCTGAATTACGCAGGTAACCTAGAACTTCTTCGGCCAGACCACCATTGTCACAACTGCCGGCTCCACACGAAACCATGTGCTGTTCAGACAGGTCATAGTCGAATTCCGAATCAGTCAGATATATATTAATTGCAGCTTCCAGAGCAGCTATGGTTCCAAAAGTCCAGCACGAACCGCAGCTTTCCTGATCTCGCACCGGACTCATCCAGTCTTCGCCCTCCAGATCATGCCAACTGAACTGGGCAGGTAAAGTCTTTATATTGCCGTCAGAAGGCGGACGGCGAGCGTATTTCAATAAAAGTGTCAGGTCCAGGCGGGTGTTTTCAACCATATTGCGCAGTTCGGAAATGCGCTGTTCATCCAGTGACTTCCGTTCCTGAGCGACCAGTTCAAATGAGGCAAATAACACAACTGCGAGCAGCAGCGCTGTAATAATTTTCTTCATTTCGGTTCTTTCAGTTTCCCTCTGTGTTAACGAGCCATACGTTTCAGGCAATTTATCCCCCGATGTGCCTGAACAGATTGTGTATTATGGCAAAATTTGCCCAGAATGTAAATAGAGATGCCAACAGTTACTGATGTCTGAATTGCCAGAGGCAGACCAAAATGAGCCAAATTCATATCGGTTAACGGTAAATATTTATTTGAATCATATAGTTAAGCAATTCTACAGTCTTCTATTCGCCTTCACAGGCAACAAGCCCTGAAAATTCAATAATCTTGACAAGAAAGCTCCTTCACAATAGTATTAAATGCAACAGACGAAAGACTATCCTTGGAGATATGCTTTCGGGTATTTTTTCGATGCAGAAATATAAAGCTGTTGTTAGCGTATGATTCTGCATAAACTCGATGAAGCAGCCGTAACATGCTATAAATACTTAGTATTGGGCTTTCTTCATTGAACTTTAAGGAAACCGGGTTACTAAGCATAAATTGGACTCTGATATCTTCCCACAATTAATAGCAATCGCGTTCTGCCTGATCGCTTCCGCACTTTTTTCGGCTACCGAAACGGCTTTAACAACTTTCAGCCAGGGCAAAGTTCATCAGATGATGGAAGCCGGGAGGAAGTCCGCGCTGCTGGATCTCTGGATGAAAACCCCGAATCAGGTACTGACCACCATACTCATCGGCAACAATTTAGTGAACATTCTGGCGTCCAGCCTTGCAACCGGTCTTTCTTACGACTACATGCAAACTCTGGGTTACGGCGAAAGCGACAGCCTGGCCATCGGCGTCGCGGTCGGAGTAATGACGCTGGTCATCCTTATATTCGGAGAGGTCGCGCCTAAAACTTTCGCCAAACACAATCCCGAACGCCTGATACCGCTGTTTATATTCGTGTACATTCTCTATTACATTCTGCTGCCGCTTACAATCATTCTGGTATACATCAGCCGTCTGATTGTCTTCATCGGACGTGGAAAATTCCATCACGACGGCCCGCTTGTTACGGAAGAAGATCTTGAGTGGATGATACGGCGCGGTACGCAGGAAAAGAGTCTCGACAACGAAGTCGGTAAAATTATGACCGGCGCGCTTGACCTGGACGACACCGTAGCACGCGAAATCATGGTTCCGCGCACTAAAATGGTCATGTTCGAAGTGGAAGACAGCCTGGATGAAATCTGGGCAATTCATAAGGAACACAACTTCAGCCGTTATCCAATTTACGAAGAAACTCCAGACACAGTAGTAGGCATTTTTTATATGAAAGACCTGCTCACCTATATAAGAGAGCCTCAGAACAAGCCGTTTTCGCTGAAACGCCTGATGCGCCCCGATCCATATTTCATACCCGAAACCAAGAATGTCGGAGAAATTCTGGCCGAACTTAAGCGGCGCAAGCTGATTATCGGTATTGTAATCGACGAATTCGGTGGATTATCGGGCATGCTGACGCTGGAAGACATTCTTGAAGAAATGGTCGGCGAAATATACGACGAGTACGACGATGACGAGTTGCCACTTCTGGAGGAACGACAGAACTGCTTCCGCCTGCAGGCCGAACTGGCGCTGGAAGATCTGCAGCAGCATCTGCATCTGCAGCCCGGCTTCCCCGAAGATCGATCCTACGATACGGTAGGCGGGTTGCTGATGGATCTGGCCGGAAAAATCCCGCAGGCCGGAGAAGTTATTGTCTGGCCTAAAAACGGCAATGGCGAAGACGCAGATGAGTATGATGACCTGTCTCCGTCTCCACAACTTCATTTCACAGTCATTTCAGCCGAAGAAACCCGCATCAATGAAATACGCCTGGAGTTGCACTACCCTGACAAAGAAAACGCTACGGAATAGAGCCGCGAACAACCAATAATAATTTCCCGGCCACTTATTCAATCTACACAAGCCACCAACAAGCGCATAATCTTGACAAAACCCCTGGCTTGCCTGATTCTCAAAAGATCAGGATTTAATTTCGCATTAACGCAACAGGAGGAACACATTGAGGCGTATAGCCTTTTACGGCAAGGGTGGCATTGGGAAATCGACTGTATCTTCCAACATCAGTCTGCTTTTCAAACAGAGCGGCAGGCAGGTTCTGCAGATCGGCGCCGATCCCAAACATGACTCTTCACAACGCCATATAGACGCAGACAGGATAATAACGGCTATGGAAATTTTCGCCCGGCGTTCAATTAACGATCCGGGAGAGATATTCAAAGATGCTCTCATGATCGGACGTAACGGAGTTCACTGCATTGAAGCCGGCGGCCCGGAGCCCGGTACCGGTTGCGCCGGACGCTCGATTTCACTGCTGCTGGAAATGTTCGACCTGCATCGAGAATTCATAAACGGCTATGATGTACTGGTTTACGACGTTCTGGGCGATGTGGTATGCGGGGGTTTTGCTACACCCATCCGCCTCGGTCATGCCGAAGAGCTTTATATCGTAACATCCGGCGAGCCGATGTCGCTGTACGCCGCAAACAACATCATCAAGGGTTTTCTGAATCTGGCATCGTCTGGCAGAATTGCAGGCATAGTGGCCAATCTTCGCGGAGCAGAGCGCGAAACAGAAATCATCGAGCGTTTTTCCACTGCCGTACAGGTTCCTGTAATTGCCACTCTGGAACGCGACGAGACACACCTTACAGCCGAACTGCATGGCATGACAGCGGTAGAGATGTTCCCTGATTCCGCTGCGGCTGAAGCCTGTCGAAGATTATTCAACAGCATAGACGCTCGCAGTATCGCTCCTGCGGAAAACCCACAGCCTCTCGACCGCACAGGCTGGAGCAATTTTGTAAAAAGCATCCGCCCGGACAGCGGCATTAAGGTATAAAACGCATGGCAGTCATACCCCGTATGGATCAATACTTTGCGCGTCTGGCGGACACTCTCCGCAGCACCGGTCTCGACTGCCGCTATATTATGCCATCCATGCAGGGCGATTTGCTTTTATCGTTCAGTCTTGAAGGAACAGAAAACCGCTTTTTGTGGCGCAGTGACACCTTGCCATATGAAGGGCCAGCGGTCAGCGTGCTTATGGGCAGACCCTTCATTTTCCCTGAAAACTATGGTGTTAAAGAGCGCCTGCATTTTCTGCATGATTTCGCCACAGCTCTTTCAAAAGCAGGTCCGGAAGCCATACAGGCTCTCGACCGCCGTAACCGTGACATTTCAGGTGTTCCACGCTGTGCAGAAGGACTGCGGCAACTGGCGGCCCGGTATCTTCAGATCGGACGGCCTTTCTGGGGAGAATACGTCCTGGCCGGACTGGAAGACGGCGGCGGGGAAAACAGCCTGTTTATATTCCGCTTTGCTTCACCACAATACAAACTGGCTCTGGCTTTCAGGCCGGACACACATGCTTTACCCGGAGTTGATGCTCTGGCTGACACGCCGCTGGGTCTGCTTTTTATATACGAAGACGAACGTACAGAAGAAGAACGTCGCAAGCTTTCGCAGCAACCCGAACGCGGGCTGGCCTGGCTTCTGGCAAGCGGCATACATGCCGATATGCATTGGACTGCGCCACTGCCTCCACTTGATAAGGAAGACAGCGGAGATGAGCCCGGTCCCGGACAATCACTGCAGGAGATTGAGCAGCCGCCACAGTCTTTCTCTGACAGGCTTTTTCAGGCTTGGGATCTATGGGCGGGACGAGAAGACGACTTTTTCGCCAACTGGGGTAACGACGATCTTTTTTATCTTTCGCTGTTGCATTCACCCGGCGTAGTGCACATCGCCCACGGTGGCCGCGAATGCCCGGCAGGAACACCACAGTTCTTCGACCCCTTTGAGCATCGCTCGCCGTCACCTTTCAGATTGTCAATGCACCCAGGCATGATAAACGGCTTCAGCTTTTCGGATGTTGACGATAAGTCCACCATATTCGGCGGAGAAGTGCGTCTGCGCGAAATACTCGATCAGCATGCCGATAAAAACGACGAAATGCTGCTGGTGACGCACCACTGTGAATATCTCTACACCGGAGACCGCGCCCGCGAAATATGTGAAAAGCATCCGCTGGCCTGCTCCGGACGCATGAGATATCTGCTGCCGCCCATGCCGCAATTTGTAAGAGCGACGCACGAATTGAATTGGTGGGACGGAGTAATCGAAAATATTCCGGAAGTGAAAGAAAAACAACCACACTCGATTAACCTCGTAGGTTTAGCTTCAGCAGGTGATCCTTGTGGAGTTGAACTTGCGAACCTGCTGAATGAAGCGGGTATCGAAGTCAGCAACTTCTTTTATCCGACCATTGATACGGCAAAGGTGCAGAATTTCGGCGCTGCACAATTATGCGTCATGCGACCCTGGGCTCCGGTGCGCCGGGTTATCGGCGAATTACTGATAGAGCGCGGATATAAGCTAATTGATCCACCAGCACCTTACGGTGTCGAAGGCACGGCCCGCTGGATAGCGGCGTTGTCTGCAGCTCTTAACTTAAGCGATAATACCAATGGAAGCCTGAACGGGATTATCAGCGAGAAAAGTCATCGACTCGAAGCTCTGCACAGTGAGGCATCCGCATACAGGCTGGCATTTGTAATGCGCGGCGAGTTTGTAAAAGACTTAACAAGGCCGGAATTCTTTTTCGGTCTGGATCCACTGGCTCTGCTGCACGAATTCGGATTCCAAACTGAAATCTTCTCGCTCGGCAAAGCGCAGGAGTTGGCGGAACTTGCATTGCCGTCTTCCGTCACCGTTACTGAACTGGATGCAAAAGCCGATATTGTCGATGTATTGAAAGCAAGCGATTGCAAACTTGTATACAGCGACCGCGAGCGCAATGCATTGATTGCAGCCGCCGGAAAGACAGCATTCAGCATCAATGATATCCATATGGGTTTAAACGGAGCCGAAAAGACATTGCGGCTGCTTCTGACCAAAGCGCGTATGGATTTTTACAGCCGTTACGGCGCATACCTGACGGGGCGAAGTCATGAGTGATTACTCCATTAGAACCACGCCTACTTTCATAGATGGTCTGCTGATGGCCTTAAACAGCATCGGCGATGCTGCGCTGGTTGTGGACGGCAGTGATTGCGTCTATGAGCAGCTTGACCGCGCCATGAACAAGCACGACTGGTTCGGCGGCCTGAAGAACGCCGCAGGCGGGATGCGCCTGTCATCTTCGGGCATCGAACACGTCACCGCCCTTTTAGGTACCGAACAGGCTCTGGCGGCGCGTATCCTCGAAGTGGCACGTCGTGACAATCCGGGGATAATTTTCATTGCACAGCTTCCACTGATGAAGCTGATGGGCAGCGACATGAATTCGGTGGCGCGTAAAATCGCCTCCGAAATTAAAATGCCGCTGGTGGTGCTGGATCCACGCCGCATGAACCGCGATTATCTTGATGGTCTGGCGCTGGTCTTCAAGGGACTGGCCGAAATTCTGCCTCGGACAGATAAAATCCGCAAGAACCGCGTAGCAGTTGTCGGTTATCCATTCTCGCGCCATGAAGGCGAAGATATTGCCAACACGGGGTTCCTGCGGGCGGCAATAAGCGCCCTGGGGCTGGAACCGGGCCCGATCTGGTTCAGCGGCTGCAATTCAGCAGAAATCATGAGCACGCTCGAATCCGAGTACATAGCAGTTCTGCCACATGCAGCGTCAGCGATTGATGCTCTGAAGTTGAACGGACACAACCATGTATTTGCAGCGCCGCTGCCACTGGGGCTTTCCGGTAGCGCCGATTTTGTGCAGACTCTTGCTGAAGTCAGCGCCAGAGAACACAAAGCTGAAGAATACATAGAACAGCAGCTTGCCAGAGCCGTCAGACGTATGGAGCCGATAATATCGCGAGTGTTTGCCGGTCGTCGAGTGGCCGTCGTTTCCGATCCGCTTAACCTGCCTGCTCTAAATGCTTTCATGCGTGAAATCGGCTTCGACATCGCAGTGGAAATATTACGACGGCGCGTAAAAACTGCAGACGATCCCGGTTCGACTGATGCAGGCGCAAAAGACCGGCTTTTCGATCCCAGCGGTGAAACATTGAATTTCCATGTTTCGCAAGCCATCAATAACGGTGGACTTGATTTTATAATCGGCAACAGTTGGGAACACGACGCACTGGCTTCTTTCGACCTGCCTTTCTTTGAATTGGATTTTCCATGTGTAGTGCGCCACAGCATAGCCGACCGGCCTTTCTGGGGCTTCGAAGGCGCATTGAATCTGGCCGATGAATGGGCGCGTCTGATAAGTGAAAGCGAATACCGCCACAGCCGATCAGCCTTCCGTGTGACGAACAGGGAAGGAAACAGCGGTAAAAAGCCATAATCCGCTTTGGAATCAGAGATTTCCCTGCGTAGATCTCATCATTGTTGTTGACTAAAAACTCTAAAAATGTTCTTCTAATTAGAGTATGCTAATTCGAATTTTAACACTTATCGGGCGATGTTAATCCGCCTGCAAATGGTGAGTGAGATATGAATAGAAAACCAAAATTGCTGCTTGTCTTCACCAATATCAGCAGCCTGCTGCCCAAACTGCTTTTTCCATACGATATAGCCGCGCTGGTGGCGTACCTTAAGCAGTATGGTTACGAACCTCAGATTTATATAGCGGATACTCCGGCACACATTAAGAATTTCCGCCGGGCTCTGGATCAGATCAAACCTGACATCATCGGTTTCACTGCCGTTTATGTGGAATATCAGCACGTTTTGACACTAATGCAGATGGCGAAAGCCTGGCGCAGGGATGTCCCCATTATTGTCGGCGGAAAACACGCTACACTGGCACCTGAAACCGTAATAGTTAACCCCAACGTGGACGCCATTGTTCTTGGAGAAGGCGAAGGCGCGCTGCTGGATCTGATGCAGGATTTAGAAGCCGGATTCAAACGGCGCGACATTCTTAACGTCTGGTATAAGGATGAAAACGGCGGTATCATTGAGAACGACTGCCGGGACTTCATTGAAGATATGGACTCCCTGCCCTATCCCGATTACAGCATTGTGAATTTCCAGCAGTATCTCGATTCAAATCTGGGCACCAACTACGCAGTTATCGGTCGAGGCGGATGCAGCGCCAAATGCACCTTCTGCGGAGTACCACCTCAGGCTAAACGTGGACACGGCAAATTCCTGCGCCGTCCGACAGTAGACTTTTATCTTGATCATCTGGCATACGTCAGTAAAAATTATCGTTTCAACCATATTTATTACCGAGACGATCATTTCACTGAAATGCGCGAATGGTTTCTCGAATTCGCGGAGAAATTTCCCAAGCGATTCAATTATACCTACGAAGTTCTTACCCGCGCAGATTCTTTGGACGACGATGTGGTGCAGGGCTTGAAGGATTCGCACTGCGACTGTGTATGGATAGGCGTCGATTCGGGACATTATTACATCAATAAAAAGATCCTTGAAAAGAACGTCGAGAACGATCTGCTGGTACGCAAATGCCGACAGCTTCAGGGTCTTGGAATAAAGACACTGCTTACCAACATGGTCGGCTTCCCAGAAGAAACGCCCGAACATTTCAAGGCAACTATAGAAATCAACAAGGTCATCTATAAAAACAACCCGACTATTTCAAGGGCATTCGGGCCTACCCCGACCATATTCATTTTCTGTCCCTTCCCCGGAACAAAGCTGTGGGACAAGAGTAAGAAAGACGGTATCCTTAAAGTAAACGAAGTTCCCAAAGGACATGTGGCCTACTCGGATTCTTATCTCGAAATGCCGCAGTTCAAACGCTGGAACATCAAGATGTACAAGCTCATCTTCCGCTTCCTGGTCTTCAAAGACAGCAATCCGGGCTGGGCAGTGTATTTCCTTATGAAAGAAATAATCACCGAACTGGCCAACAATGTGAGGCTGGCGGAATCATACATACGCACTCTCGAATATTACGCCCGCTATGGAGAATGGCTGCAGCCGAACCCGTTCATCATGCTGTTCAAGGATGCAGGAATGCGGGTTGAAGAGGGTCTGCGCATGCTCGAAAACGGACTGGCTGCATTGAAAAGCAGCGCAGCTTTCAGCGCATTGAGAAAGCTCATGGAAACACAGTACAATGGAGTCTTGCGCCCGCTGCTGAAGCGCTTTAACAGCGACGACAGACCAGTAAGAATCAAAGTTAAAGTCCCCGGCATTATTGAAGCAGACGGACAGAGCGAACAGATTCCGGGTGTTGGTGTAGCAGTAGAAGTGCCGAGTGCCGACATGTCGGTCATGCTGGCCGAAGACGCTCACTTCTACCGGCGCATAGGCAGCAGTAAGGTCATAGAAGCCCCCGCCGGAAAAGTGTTCTGCGTAGTCCAGCTCGATTGGCTGCCATCTTCTTCAAGCGCATCTGAAAAGCCGATACTGCTGCAGAAGATTCAGGGGGGCAAGCACACTCAGCCTGAAGTTCTGCTGCATGATCTTCTGAACAATTTCTATCCCGAAAACGACGAGGCGCGCCGGGCCTTTGTTGAGATGCAGAACAACGGCAGAAATACCGATAATAAAAACGTTGGCTCAGCTTCGGCAACCAGAGATGTAAAAGTGTTCGAAGTGGATCCCAATGAATTGCGCGGAGACCTTTATCTGCTTATGATGGCGTCATAAAATAACGTTCCAAGGTAGCACTCAGAACAATTGTATTTGTGTTAAAAAATCTAAGAAAAAATTTGACAAGCAAGGGCTGTTATAATAAAAATAACGCCACTTGGCCGCGGGAATAACTCAGTGGTAGAGTGCCACCTTGCCAAGGTGGACGTCGCGGGTTCAAATCCCGTTTCCCGCTCCATCTTTTGAAAAAAAGGCCACCAGATAGGTAGCCTTTTTTTTTCGGCGCCGTAGCCAAGTGGTAAGGCAGAGGTCTGCAAAATCTCCACCACCGGTTCAAATCCGGTCGGCGCCTCCAAAATGTAAAAAGCCGCTTTCTTTCAGGGAAGCGGCTTTTTCGTTTTTTTATGTCTTAAATATGACACCAGAGTGGCAACAAAAACACCTGCTCTGCAATTGGCTGTGAATACAACAACTTACAAAACGACATTCCGGATCTGCATTTTTCCGATGAAAAATATCAATGATTTCAATATATGGGCTTTTTATTCTGAATATATTTCTATTGTCACAATCAACTCTGTCTTCGGAGGAGCGGAGAAAGATTTTTTTGCCCTGTTTACGCACAATGAAACCCATAAAATAGACGACTCGAACGGTATAAGCAGGTAGAATAAAATATTGAAAATACACGGACAAAACCCAGGTTGTTTAAATACTGTGCAGAAGCCACACCACTACATATTGTATGCCCAAAACGATACACCGACAACATCTTGTTATTTTGCTTGACAAGACCTATGAATTTTTGGTACCCGAAATAGCGTGCCTGACATTTCGGGGCCGCTTTCCTCACGGCAGAAAATAAATCTGCCGCTGCGGATGCGTCAGGAAATGGGATCAGGCGGAACAGTTGAATCAGCGGAGGACATACTGCCAATAAAAATAACGGGTGGATATCCGTTTCATCTCGCGAGACGGCAGCATGTTATTCGCTTTTTAACAGCTTAAGTGGCAATACGGGGCATCTGGACACTATTGACAGGAAAAGGGCGTCAAGTTATGGAGAAAAGCAAGGTAAAGAACACAAAGACCATGGAGGTCGGAGTTAACATCGCAGAAGTGGCCGACATTTCTGATGACACGAAGAAGAAATATTTAAAAGAAGCGGTTGCGGAGGTCGATCCTATGGACATACTGAAAAAGCTCAAAGGCGGGCAGTACTGTGTTGACCAGGAAAAGATCGCAAAACCGCAGGGCGGCATTAAAATAGAGCGCTATTTCACAAAGTCAGGGAAGCATCCCTACACTGAAATAGAATGGGAAAAACGTTCAGCCGGAATAAGCAACGACAAGGGCCAGGTCGTTTTCGAACAGAAGGATATCGAAATCCCCAAGTTCTGGTCGCAACTGGCCACCAACGTTGTCGCCAGCAAATATTTCCGTGGCGGACATGACGATCCGAATCGCGAAAGCAGTGTGCGCGATCTGGTTGACCGTGTTGCTAAAACCATAGCCAAATGGGGTCTGCTGCAAGGTTATTTCGCCACGAAGGACGACGCCCGCATCTTCGAGGAAGAACTGACTCACCTGCTCATCAACCAGAAAGGCTCATTCAACAGCCCGGTATGGTTCAATGTTGGAGTAGAAGAGCATCCGCAGTGTTCAGCCTGCTTCATAAACTCCATCGAAGACAAGATGGAATCCATAATGGATTTAGCCAAAACCGAAGGCATGCTCTTCAAGTTCGGTTCCGGCACCGGAACGAACCTGTCTACGCTGCGCTCCTCGCGCGAGCAGCTTTCCACCGGCGGCTACGCTTCCGGCCCGGTATCCTTTATGAAGGGCTATGACGCCTTCGCCGGAGTCATCAAGTCCGGTGGTAAAACGCGTCGCGCCGCTAAAATGGTCATGCTGGATATCGATCATCCCGACATCATGGAATTCATCGAATGCAAAGTTAAAGAAGAAAAGAAAGCCTGGGCGCTCATCGATGCCGGTTACGACGGCTCAATCGACGGCGAAGCCTATCGCTCGGTGTTCTTCCAGAACGCCAATCACTCGGTTCGCGTCTCAGACAAATTCATGCGTCGCGTGATAGAAGACGATATCTGGTATACTCTGTCCGTCGTTTCCAATAAAAAGATGGACACATATAAAGCCAAGGACGTCCTGCGCAAGATCGCAGAGTCCACTTATTACTGCGGCGACCCCGGCATTCAGTTCGACACTATAATCAACGACTGGAACCCGGTTGCTGATACTAAACCCATCAGAGCTTCCAACCCCTGCTCTGAATATATGTTTGTGGATGATTCGTCCTGCAACCTGGCTTCGCTCAACGTCATGAAACTGCGCACGCCCGAAGGCGAAGTCGACATCGAAGCTTTCAAGCACGCAGTCGATATCTTCATAATTGCTCAGGACATCGTTATCGACAACGCCGGCTATCCGCGCGACAAAATAACCTTCAACAGTCACACCTACCGTCCGCTGGGTCTGGGCTACAGCAACCTGGGTGCCCTGCTCATGTCGCGCGGTCTGCCCTACGATTCGGAAGAAGGCCGCGCTTACGCCGGAGCCATCACAGCCATCCTGACCGGTCGGGCTTACGCCACCTCGGCGCGTCTGGCCGAAAAGATGGGAACCTTCGACGAGTATAAAAACAACGCCAACTCGTTCAAGCGCGTTATCTCCAAACACGGCAAGGCTCTCAGCCGCATCAAGGCCGACGCCATTCCGTCAGAGCTGATGCAGGCCGCCGAAGAAGCCTGGCGCGAAGCCGAAGAACTGGGCGACAAGTTTGGCTACCGTAACGCACAAGTCTCAGTGCTTGCCCCCACCGGAACAATTTCGTTCATGATGGACTGCGACACCACCGGCATCGAGCCGGACCTCGCACTGGTAAAATATAAAAAGCTGGTCGGCGGCGGTACATTCAAGATTGTCAACAATACCGTTACAGAGGCTTTGAGACGCCTGGAGTATCCAGCATCCCAGATTACCGAGATAATCCACTTCATTGAAGAAAACGACACTATCGAAGGTGCGCCGCACATGAAACCCGAACACCTGCCGGTCTTCGATTGTGCTCTGCGTCCCATCAACGGCAAACGCTCCATTCATTACATGGGACACCTGCGCATGATGGCGATAGCACAACAGTTCATCTCGGGTGCAATTTCAAAGACAGTAAATCTTCCAGAAGAAATAACGGTTGAAGAGATCATAGATACCTACATCTCCGCCTGGAAACTGGGACTGAAAGCCGTAGCCGTTTACCGCAACAATTCCAAGCGTATCCAGCCGCTTTCAGCAGGCGAACAGAAAAAAGGTTTGCAGAACAAACAGAATCTGGCTAACGCTCCCAAGCGCCGCAAACTGCCGGATGAGCGCCATTCCATTACGCACAAGTTCTCAATCAGCGGACATGAAGGTTATGTAACCGTCGGCATGTACGAAGACGGCAAACCGGGCGAAATCTTCATTGTAATGTCCAAGGAAGGCTCTACTGTTTCTGGCATGCTGGATGGTTTTGCAACAATGGGCTCTCTGGCTCTGCAATACGGCGTACCCATCGAAACGCTGGTGGATAAATTCAGTCATATGCGCTTCGAACCAGCCGGATTCACCCAGAATCCCCAGATCCCGGTAGCGAAGTCCATATACGACTATATCTTCCGCTGGCTGGCGGCAAAATTCATGAGTGAAGACGACAAGCTGCGAGTAGGATTACAGCCGACCATTTCCAACGGCGATTCACTCAAAAAGAGTTCGGCTCCCGCACAGAGCGAGGCTCCCGCCAAAAAAGAAATAAAGTCCAGCGGCAAAGCCTTCGTAAATCAGGATGACGCACCATCCTGCCCGACCTGTGGAACCATAATGGTCAGATCAGGAGCCTGTTATCAGTGTATCAACTGTGGAACTCAGTACGGTTGCGGTTGATCTCGGTTATTCAGGATTGCCAACAAAAAAAGCCCCCGCTCAAACAATGAAAATTGGCTTGAACGGGGGTTTTGTTATATGATTGATTTCACCTGTTAATATCCCAGGGGGAAACAACTAATGAGCAGCGGAAAGAAAAAGACGGGCTTCGACCAGTTGTTCAATATTAAAAAAGAAATGTCCATGATATTGAACGATTTCACCAGTACGCAGCAACATCTGCAGACCCTGCAGCATCGGACTCTGGATATTGCTCTGGATGTCTTCGAAACGGATGAGCACATTTACATCCGTACCGAATTGCCAGGAGTCAGAAAAGAAGAGATTCAACTCTACATGTTGCGTGACGTACTGGTGATAGAAGGTGAGAAGAAGTTGACTTACCGTGACGAGAGTTGCGCCTACCTCAACATGGAACTGCAGGTTGGACGATTCAAACGGGATATAGAAATCGGCAAGCCGATAAATGTCCAGAATATAAAAGCCAAATTTGAAAATGGCGTATTGCAGGTAATGCTCGAAAAAATATCCGACAGGCGCGGAAGAAGAAAAATGATCGACATCGAATAACTTTAAGGCTGTTGTGATTATTACTGCGCTACTAATGGAACGAGGGTGAAATGAGCGATACGAACGATAACATCAGCATTGAAGATCAACTCCATGTGCCGGAGCTTCTGCCTCTATTGCCGGTTAAGGACATTGTCGTTTTTCCATTCATGATAGTGCCGCTGCTTGTCAGCCGCGAAATGTCCATTAATGCTGTAAACTATTCCCTGGCCCGCGACCGGCTGGTATTGCTTACCACACAGAAGGATGCCGCTACCGAAGAGCCGGGACCGGATGACATATTCAAAGTAGGCTGCGCCTGCATGATCATGAAAATGCGTAAACTGCTGGATGGCCGCCTCAAGATCCTGGTGCAGGGCATGTCCAAATGCCGCATATCCGGCTTCGATATTCAGGCCAGTGTTTTGCTGGGCCGCACTCAAACACTTGAAGACGACATTCTGACGGACGACGAGCATATCGAAACCGAAGCGCTGGCCCGCGCAGTCAAAGAGAATATGGAAAAAATCATCAGTTTCGGCAAGTCCATTTCTTCCGACATCATGCCGATTCTGGAGTCTATTGATGATCCGGGCAGACTGGCTGAACTGGTGGCATCAAACATTCTCAGCAACGTCAACGAAGCTCAGGAAATTCTCGAAATCGCCAATCCGCTCTCCCGTCTGAAAAAAGTAAACGAGTATCTCACAAAAGAGGTGCGCGTTTTAACGATGCAGGCCGAAATTCAGAATATGGCCAAGGAGGAAATTTCCAAAACACAACGCGAATACTATCTGCGCGAGCAATTGCGCGCCATTCGCGAGGAGTTGGGAGATATCGACTCTAAGTCCGAAGAAGTGGACGACCTGAAAACCAAAATAGAAAAGTCAAAAATGCCCGAAGCCACAGATGCTGAAGCAAAGAAACAGCTTAAGCGTCTGGAATCGCTCAACAGCGATTCCGCCGAGGCCGGTGTAATACGCACCTATCTCGACTGGCTGGTTGATATTCCCTGGAGTAAGAAAACCGAAGACCAGATCGATATCAAAGAGGCTCGCCGCATTCTCGACGAAGACCACTATGATCTCGATTTCGTGAAAAAGCGCATCCTCGAATACCTCGGCGTTCGCAAACTTAAAGCCGACCACAAAGGACCGATTCTGTGCTTCGCCGGACCTCCGGGAGTAGGAAAGACTTCGCTGGGTAAGTCAATTGCGCGCTCCATCGGGCGCTCTTTCGTGCGCATGTCGCTTGGTGGGGTACGCGACGAAGCCGAAATACGCGGACACCGCCGCACTTATGTCGGCGCTATGCCCGGAAAAATTATTCAGGGACTCAAAACTGCCGGATCCAACAATCCGGTCTTTATGATAGACGAGCTCGATAAGCTGGGTTCCGATTTCCGCGGCGACCCATCCTCGGCTCTGCTTGAAGTGCTGGACCCGGAGCAGAACCACAGCTTTGTAGACCACTACATCAATCAGCCTTTCGACCTGCGTGACGTTATGTTTATTGCTACAGCTAACATGCTCGAAACTATTCCGCCGGCGTTGCGCGACCGTCTCGAAATCATCATGCTGCCCGGTTACTCCGGCGAAGAAAAAACGCACATCGCCCGCAAGTTCATTATTCCCAAGCAGATTTTCGAAAACGGTCTGAAGCCGGAACAGATAAACATAACATCCAACGCACTCAAAGAGGTAATTCACAACTACACTCGCGAGTCCGGTCTGAGAAACCTCGAACGCCAGATAGGCTCGCTCTGCCGTAAAGTGGCGCTCGAAATCGCCGAAGGCAAACGCCAGAAGTGGACCATAACCAGCAACACAGTTGAAAAGCTGCTCGGTTCTCCAACATACTCAGGCGCAGAAGAACAGGAAGAAGAAGATCAGATCGGTGTAGCGACCGGTCTGGCCTGGACTCCGGTCGGTGGAGAGATTCTCTTTGTCGAAGCCCGCATGATGAAAGGCGGCGGAGAATTGCTTCTGACCGGCCATCTGGGTGATGTCATGAAAGAGTCGGCTCGCGCTGCATTAAGCTATCTCAAATCGAAATGCGATTCCTATAATATCGAAGAGGAGACTTTCTCCAAAAACCAGATTCATATTCACGTTCCCGCCGGGGCCATTCCGAAGGACGGCCCGTCGGCTGGAGTCACTATCGCCAGCACTATATTCTCGGTAATGACCGGACAGAAGATACGCCGCGACATAGCCATGACCGGAGAGTTGACGCTTACCGGAAAAGTTCTGCCCATCGGCGGACTGAAAGAAAAAATTCTGGCAGCCCTGCGCGCAGGCATACACGACATAGTGATGCCGTACAAAAACCGCAAGGACCTGACGGACATTCCTGCTCACATCAGGCGGCAGATTCACCCGATTCTGGTTAAGAACATAGATGAGGTTTTCGCCGCAGTAATAAGCCCGGAAGATAAAAAGACGCGAACTAAGAAGTAAACAATAGTTTTATCCTGTTATAATCCAATCGTTTCTCGCCTGCACAATTTGTGCAGGCGTTTTTATTTAAAAGAAAACCGCAGCCTTGAAGACTGCGGTTTTTATATACACTAAATAATCGTCAGACGCTCAGCCCAGAATCTTTCCATTGGAATGCTCGGTGATGGCGCGGAATTCAAGCGACTTGGCCAGCTTGAAAAAGTCGCCATCAGTGGGAACAAAACGTACCTTGGTTTTGAAGGACTTCGGATCGATCAGTTCATCAAAGGGAACGAATTTGATTTCGAGGTTGTCTCCGACCGAAACCATGTGACCGAACTTGCCCTTTTCGATGGCGCGATAAGCACCCATACCAAGCTGGCTTCCCAGTAGAATATCGAAAGCGCTGGGTTCAACACAGCGGGTGGTATAACCGATTGTTTCGGTTTTAATGCGGCTGGATTTACCGGTACGTTTTTTGTAACTGGCTTCAAGAGCCCGGCTGATCACTTCGCCAACTTTAAGCTCGGAAAGACGCACATTGCCGTGTTCGTCAACGGTGGTGTTGGCTTTTACTTCTGCGGGAAGCTTGTCGCCCAGACCTTCGGAAATGAGAATAACACCGTAGGGCTTGCCGTTTTCTTCGCGGCGCACCATAAGATCTGTAAGCTCTGAAATCAAACCGTCCATGTCGATGGGATTGCTGACTTCTTCGGGGCCGATCATGCGTACTGCTTCTCCGGCGATTCCTGCACCCAGAGTATACCAGCCAGCCTTGCGGCCCATGAGCTCAAGGATGAAGTAGCATTCAGTAGTATGTGCCTCTACGTTGTAAACCTTAATATCCTGACGGGCGCGTTCTATGGCAGAGAAATAACCGAATGTCCATGGAATACCGAAATAGTCGTTATCAATGGTTTTGGGTACGTGAACAATGGGGACGCCCAGTTTATGTAGATAGAAAGCGGTTTTCAGCGTATCGTCGCCGCCGATTGAAATCATTGCACCCATGCCCAGATATTCAAATGCATCCAGTACCTTGTTGAGTTTAAAGGTCTTGGCCTGATCGGCAAGGTCCTCGATGCATTTGATTTCTTTGCCGTCAACCTTACTGGGGTTGGCGCGCGCGGTTTTCAGAACGCTGCCGCCTAACTGGCGGATACGGGTGACATCTTCGAGAGTAAGCGAACGGAAGTGTTTCTCGCTCTTGAAAGCACGGGGGTTTTCACGGTCGAATTTTTCGAGAAATTCATAACCCTTGTAGAATCCAATCACGTCGTAATGGGCGTTAAGAAACTGTATGGCGGCTGTCGAAATAACAGCATTGGCTGCCGGAGCAGGACCGCCGCTGAAAAGCATGCCGACTCGCTTCTGACCTATAGCTCTGTATTTTCTAAGTTCTGCCGCAGTCGCAGTTTCATTTTCTTTTCCGATATTTTTTTCATCCTGCTGTTTTGCTGTCATAATTCAACTCCTATTCAAAAAAGCTACAATTATCTCTTCACTTCCCCCCCGGTCGAAGTGTCCGATGAATAAACATAAAATTTTCGACGGATAAATTATAGATACGAATGTCTGCCGCTGTCAAAGAAAAGAGCCGCAATATTTAAGAAAAAGCCAGAGCTGATTCTGATTTTTAATAATGCATTGTTTTTATTGCATAATGACACTAATAGCTGACAGTCTCACCAACGCAATAATGCGGCTATCCACGATAATCCTGCACCATAACCGATAAGACAAACCAGATCGGAGGCTTTCAGTCTCCCTTCCTGACGAGCATGATGAATTGCGATAGGAATGGTCGCTGAGGCGGTATTTCCCATTTTTTCGATGTCCAGAACAACTTTTAACAAAGGAATATCCAGTGCTCGAACGGCATCTTCGATGATGCGTCTGTTGGACTGATGAGGTATCAGCAGGTCCAGATCGCCCGGCACAAGGCGTTCTTCCGAAAGCACTTTTTCTGCTCCGACGGCAAAGACCTGCGCGGCATAACCGAAAACAGCGCGTCCGTCCATTTGCAGCTTATCCATACCCGGTTCGACAAACGCACCGAACGGCATGGCGTCACCGCCTACTGGAATATAAAGTTTATCGAAACCCTCACCCTGAGATCCGGCTACAGCCCGCAGAAAACCGCGTCCGGGTTCTTCTGTGGCACTTAAAACCACCGCCCCTGCCCCATCGCTGAAAATAACAGCAGTGCCTTTGTTGGTGTAATCTATAAATGATGAGCAGTGATCCGCTGAAGCTACAACGATGTTGCGATAGCGTCCAGCTTTTATGTAATAAGCTCCAGCTTCCAGTGCTTCGATAAAACCGGTGCAGTCCTTGCCGAAATCATAGCTGGGAATGCCATAGAGACCGGCTTTTACCGCTACCATTGGCGCAGTCTTGGGAATTTTGTAATCCGGGCTGCTGGTGGCAAAAAGCAAAAGATCAATGTCATCCGGGTCAATTCCGGCGCTTTCGATAGCCATTTTAACAGCCTGAGCGGCCATATCTGAAGTGGTTTGCCCTTCAGCGGCCAGATGGCGCTCGCGGATACCGGTTTTTAGAAATATTTCTTCCGGATCAGCCTGATAAGTCTCGCCCTGGGAATTCTCGAAATTATATTTTGCCGGGTCCTCGTTAGTCAGCTTCCTGGCAGGAATATATGCTCCGGTTCCTGTAATGATTGCCTCTGGCATTGTGCTAATCCATTGTAATTATAGGTTTTATTTTAAATCATCTGTTTTTCAGATTAACAGAAGCAGATGTGTAGAAGATTACCATTACTGACACGTAGCGTCAATTTTAAAAACCGCCAGGAAAAAGTTATTATATATTTAAGATATTCGATTTTGCTTGAAAAGCATAAATAGTGGCATACAATAGAATTTGTGGAGTATGAATATTGGGTGAGGTGATGGAAAAGATTTATGAGTGCCCGCATTGCGGAGCGATACTTAATCCAGGGGAAAAGGTAATTCTTACCGTGGCCAAGGCTGATAAGAAGGCCATGGTGCTTCTAAGTGCAGTGCTTGGCGATTATTCAGCAGAGATTCCAGCCAATTTCCATCCCGTAAGATCCGAATTGATAGAATTCTACTGCCCTGTCTGTCACCACGATCTGACTTCGGCTCATGATAAAAATTTTGCAGAGATACAGTATCGTGAAGGTCCGCATAGCGGACGTGTGGCATTCTCAAAGAAATACGGTAGACAGGTCACACTGGTACTCAACCAGGACAACGTCGTAAAGGTGTTCGGAAAAGACACCGAAGGATGTGATGTCGTAAATTTTTCCAAACCTTTCCAGATTAATTCCTAGGCACCAACATGCCTGCACGCCGGAGAATCCGGCTTTCCTCATTTAGCTTTCCATGCCACCCTTTTTTAGGTTATGCTGTTTAAATATTGCAGAGCCTTGAATTAGAAACAGCTCACAGGTTCGACATGAAGATTTTATGCATCAATCCACCGCAGAAGATACACCGGAGGTTTATTGACTATCCTCCGTTCACAGCTTATTCGCTGTGGTATACAGCGGCCTATCTGCGCGATTGCGGCTACGAAGTCGAAGTTCTGGATGCATACAGTCTGCCGGAAAGTGCTGTGTCAGAATCGGACAGAGACTATCTGTATGCCGGCGTCAGTTCGGATTCATTCGAGAAATACCTGTCGAAATACAGTATCGATGTGGCGTTGTTGCATGCCAGCCAATACGCCATTCAGGAACCCGAACGACACAGCCTATTTGCAGCAGGTGAATCAATCCGCAGACTTCATCCTGAGGCATTAATAATACTGGCGGACCTGTACACCGGAGGAATGAACTACATCAATTGGGATACTCGCAGTATTCTGACTATGGGTTCATCAGAAATGGCTGTCTTTGATTATATTTTACGCTACGAGGTTGAAAAACGCCTACCCGAACTGCTTGAGGCTCTGGATACTGGAGTAAAACCACGACAGAGTATAATCGAAGGCACTGCTGTTGCTAAGCTGCCGAAACTCGAAAGCAATCCATATGAATTTGTGGATATGGCGGCCTTCGCTGCTTTTACGGGAAAATTCTATAAAACCGCCCGACGCGCCGATGCCTTCGAAATTGGAGGCGATTGTGTGCCATTCAAAATTTCACGCGGCTGTCAGTTCAAATGCAGTTTCTGTTCTTCAGGCAGTATACCCGGCGCGCACAGTGCCGGTTGGCGCAAACACTCTCTTGTGGCAATAGAAAAACAGTTGCGTTACATTGCCGCATTGAAACCGCGCCGGCGCATACTGTTGCTGGACGAAGCGGCCAATTCCCATCCGTTGCATTTCGAAGCCTTTCTGGACATGGTGGCCGCAAACAAATTGAAACTCGAAATTCCAAACGGACTGAGGGCCGATCTGCTGAACTTCGGCACACTGCGAAAACTTAAACAACGTATCTCGCTGCTTTCAATCTCACCAGAATGCGGCAATCAGAAAGCACTTGACAGGCTGGTCGGCAAGAAAATGAATCTTGAGAGCATCGAGCGTGTTGCCGCAGGCTGCGCCGGACTGGCTCTGCCGCTGGCCATGCATTTCATAATCGGACTGCCCGGCGAAACCAGAGAGGAATTGCAGGAAACTTTCGATTTTGCCCGTCGTATGCACATAGAATATGGAGCCCGCCCCTGGATTCAATATGCCGTCCCGGTGCCGGGAACCAGGCTCTTCGATGATTGCGTTAAAGGCAATTTGCTGAGTGATAAACTTCCAAATGACCTCAACTCGACCTTTCAGGGCGGCCCGTTGATCGACAACAGTTCCTGTGGAGCAGGCCCGGCAGAACTGACTGCTATGCTTAAAGCCTTTTATGATGAGCCCGGAATGCGGCATTGATTGCAAGATGCAGATTGAACAGCACATAAAAGAACTGGCCGTTTCGCTTAACCTGCCTCTATGCGGAATCGCTGCACCGGAGCTGGAGCCTTTTCAATTCGAGAAATTTACCGACTGGATTAATTCCGGAGCCTGCGCAGACATGGAATATCTGCGCCGCGAACCGCAGCGCCGCAGCTCGATTATTAAAGTCATGCCAGATGTACGCTCGGTAGTTGTCTTCGGCCTGCCCTATTACAGCCATATTGAAAAGCCTCAATTTACTGAACCTGCAGGCCGTATCAGTCAGTACGCCACCGGACGCGATTATCACCGCATTATGGAATCCAGGCTGAAGGAAATAATAAGGCGGGTGCCTGAACTGAGTGCAGCAAAGAATCGCATTTATGTAGATTACGGCCCGCTGCTGGAAAGAGCTTATGCACAGGCTGCCGGACTGGGTTTCATCGGAAAAAACAATTGCCTTATCAATACAGAATGGGGTTCATTCTTTTTTATCGGAATCATCGCCACAACGCTTGAACTTGAACGCGATAAACCACAACTGAAAGATTGCGGGCGCTGTCGGGCCTGTCTGGACGCCTGCCCTGCTGCGGCTTTGGGTGAGGCTTACCGGCTTGATGCACGCCGTTGTCTTTCATATCACAGTGTGGAAAATCGCACAGAGATTCCATTCGAGATATGCGAATCATGGCACGGAGACTGGATAATGGGTTGTGATGCCTGCCAGAACGCCTGCCCATATAATCGCAGCATACCAGAGACACCAGAACCGGAGTGCGGTGAGTTTAAAACCTCGCAATATGTGCCACTGACTGATTTCCTGCTTTGCGATGAAGCAACCTTCCTTTCGCGCTTTGAAGGCTCGCCGCTTCGCCGCACTGGATACGCCGGAATGGTGCGCAACTGCGCTATCGTCGCTGCACATTCACCGAACAGGCAGAAGGCGCTGGAAATGCTCGAAAAGGCATTGGCCTTACACATGGAGAATGATTTGCTGCGGAAGCAGATATTATGGGCCATTGGGTATGTCAGAGACAGGATTGCTGATTAAGATTTGCTTAATAATGTCGATTGACAAATGAGCCCTCAAAAGTTACAAAGATCAGACAGGTTTTTCTGATATTTAGATAAACATTCTCAAACTCAGGAAGAAGGATTGCAGATGAAAAAGTGCTGTACTGTCTCCCTTGTAATGATGGCCTTTATTATCACGCTGGCTTTTTCGGCCTGTGCGACCTCGGACGATGGCTCCGGTGATGTTGACGGCGATAATAATGTTGCCGACGGCGATGACAGCGAGAATGACGCAGAAAGCAGTGATGGCGATGCCGAACTGCTGCCCGGCGACGAGGACGGCGATGCCGCCGAAAACGTCGAGGCCGAGCCTGATGAGGAAGTCGTCAACGACTGTGGCAACAGCGTATGCGACGAAGACGAGTCCGGCGAAACCTGCCCCGAAGATTGCTGGAAAGACGGCAGACGCGGTTCTGCTGATGATTTGCCAGAAGAAATGGTTACCTGTGAAGAAGGCTGCCAGAAGATGCAGGACTGCGGGCATCTGGGTGTTCAGTACAGCCTCATCGAAGACTACAGCCATTGTGTAAGTCTTTGCTCATCGGCAGACAATCTGCCTGTAGGGGGACAGAATACTTCTGATGATAACTTCCGCCGCTGCACTTTCCAGGATGACTGCGAAGCCCTGAAATTCTGCGGCGACTGGCTTAAAGATCCGCGCTTAACCATTACCTGTTCGGCAGTCTGTGAATGTGTATCAGAATACATGGATGAGGACCTGCCGGCTCAAGCCTGGCTGGGCGCTGATCTCGAAATGCTGGCTCCGCAGCATTACAAGCCAGCTCGTGATGTAGTTGTGCTTAGAAATCTCTCATCCATCGACATCCCCACTACGTTGAATGATCTTGGCATCAGCGCGGAACTTGAAGGCAAAGGCGTATACGCCAAACTGCGTGCCACCGGCCTGACCACACCGCAAGCCATGCGCAAACTGGCCGACAACATTGAGCTTCTGCCTACGTTTAAAGATGCCGCCGGTCACATCGTAGCCACCACCGAAAAGCTGGTCATTACGCCGCTTGAAAGTTCAAAGGCAGGTGTAACTGCGAAGCTAGCCTCATACGGATTGAAGGCCGTTGCGCCGGTCAAGTGGTCGAAGACGCGCTGGTTTGCCGATGCGGCCACACCGATTGAAGCTTTAAAGATCGCCAAAGCCATCAATTTCGGCAGCGAGATGAAAGCCGAACTGAATATGGTGCGTTATTACGCACCTCTGTATGCCCCCAATGACGAATATTATCCGCAGCAGTGGCATCTTAAAAACAGCGGGCTGAACGAATCCATCGCCAATGTAGATGGTCGTGTCTGGGAAGCCTGGGAGCTTACTACCGGCATCACCGATGAAGAACATGGCTCTACGCCGGTTGAGATTGGAATCTTTGACGACGGCTGCGACCTTAAGCAACCCGACCTGATGGACAAGATGCAGGATCCCATCGAATTCCCCGAAGACTGGGAAGACCGCATGGAAGATCTCTTCGGTTGGCACGGCTCAAGCGTGGCCGGTGTAGCTGCGGCTCAGGGTAATAATGAAATCGGTGTGGCTGGCGTCTGCCCGGACTGTACGCTGCGTTGCTCACAGGCTTTATCTGAGACAGGCAACTTCGGTTCTTCGGGAATAACAGACGAAGACGTAGGTCGCCGTTACCAGACTTTCGCCGATCAGGGCTCAGCGGTTATAAACAACAGTTGGGGTCCGGCTGGAGGAGATCCATACATCTGGGACGACGATTACACTATCCCGGCTCTGCCCAGTCTGATTACCGACGCCTTCAATTATTGCGAAACCAGCGGTCGAGATGGCAAGGGAACACTGATAGTATTTGCAGCCGGCAACGGCAACCAGCCGCTTTCGCCTAACGAATATGCCGCATATACTACTAACGTAGCCGTTGGCGCTGTAGACGATCAGGGACTGAAGAGCATATACAGTACATACGGATTGCAGCTGGACATCAGCGCGCCTTCAAATGGCGGTCTCAATGGAATCGTCACCACTGCCGCGCGCGGATACGGCGACATGCCTGACGATGAAAACTACACCCGTAGCTTCGGCGGAACCAGCTCGGCCTCTCCCTTTGTCAGCGGCGTGATCGGCCTCATCCTGGCAGCCAATCCGGATCTGACGGCAGCCGAAGTACGCGATATTCTGAAACGTTCGGCCCGTAAGATTGATCAACTCGGTGGACTCTATGATGAAGAAGGCCACAGCATTTATTACGGCTATGGTCTGGTGGACGCTTACGTTGCCGTCAAAATGGCGCTGGACCCGGTAACTTGTACGGATCGTGAATCCTGCCTGGCGACTTCTGATATCTGTGAGTATCCTCCAGACAAGTCGTTCGAATGCAACATGGGGCCCTGTTCTGTCTGTTCCGACAACACACAATGCGCCTCAGGGGTTTGTCAATCGCTGCCCGCTCTGGGCATAAGCGTATGCATTGCGCCATGCGGAGAAGACGATTCCTGCTTGGACGATTATACATGCCAGTCCGGCTATTGTGTCCCCAGCCGCGAAGCCTGCGGGCTCTGCGATACTCCACCCGAAGAAACATGCAATGGACGTGATGACAACTGCGACGGTTCGGTTGACGGCACTGAAATCTGCGCTGAAAAAGGTATCGAGCGCATGTGCTTCTCTGACGCCGACTGCCCAGCTCTCGAAGACGGCACTATTACACACTGCCTGGCGCGCACCTGTCATGCGGAATGCGATACTACCGATGAATGCCTGGCATACAACGAAGAGTACGAATGCATGCAGCCAGCTTATCGTTATGGCGCAGTTGAGCCGGATCATAAAGTATGCATGACAACCAGTTCTATCAGTGCTGAAGATTGCAGCGACTGGTGCAACCTGATGATCTGCGACGAAAGCGAAGACAAGATGGCGCAGGTTATTGAGTGCGTGGAAGCTGAAATCGACTTCGAGGATGAAGAGGTAGATTGCGTTGGCATCTACCTGAATTGCCTGGATCTCATCATGTAATTTCCAGAAATAAAGGCATCTTGCTTAAAGCCCCGCGTTATGCGGGGCTTTTTTTTAACATTTTGAGCGCCCTTGTTTGACTTGGATGATGCGCATGAAGATAATAAACGCGAAACTGAATACTGATAATTTCTTCATATAACGACCGAAAGGAATCTGGCTGTGCACATTCTTGATGCGATAGACTCATTTGTATGGGGGCCTTTGACAATAATATTGCTGGTAGGAAGCGGCATCTTCTTTACGCTCAGATTAAAATTTGTGCAGCTTGTGCGCTTTTCCTGCTCGTGGAAAATGATTTCCGGCAAGTATGATGATCCAAAGGACGATGGTGACATAACGCATTTTCAGGCACTGGCTACAGCGCTTTCAGCCACCATAGGAACCGGCAACATAGCCGGAGTTGCAACAGCCATTGCTGCCGGTGGACCTGGTGCAGTTTTCTGGATGTGGGTGACGGCCTTTTTCGGCATGGCCACGAAATTCACATGCTGCACTCTTTCTTTAAAGTACCGGCGCATCAACCCCGACGGCAGCGTTTCGGGTGGACCCATGTACTATCTGGAAAAAGGTCTGGGTCAGAAGTGGCTGGGGATGCTCTTCGCCTTCTTCGCCATGACAGCCTCATTCGGCATCGGCAACATGGTGCAGGCCAATTCGGTTGCCGAGCCGCTTCTTGAATTTGGAATCCCCAAAATAGCCACTGGCCTTGTCATAGGCGTGTTGGTCGGACTTGTAATTCTGGGTGGAATTAAACGCATCGCCAACTTTGCCTCGATGATCGTACCATTAATGTGTGTGGTCTATGTGGTCGGCGCACTGGTTATACTTGCTATCAATTATGATCTTGTGCCGGGAGCTATCGCGCTGATATTCAAGCACGCGTTCCAGCCTACAGCCGCGGCTGGCGGGTTCCTTGGCGCTACAGTGGCGCAGACCATGCGTTTTGGCGTTGCTCGTGGCCTGTTCTCCAACGAAGCAGGACTGGGATCATCGCCTATTGCCCATGCCGCAGCTCGTACCCAATACCCGGTGCGGGAAGGTATGGTGGCCATGCTTGAGCCATTTATCGACACCATTTGCGTTTGCAGCATGACCGCTCTGGTTATTCTGATTTCCGGTCTGTGGACATCCACCGATCCCGAAACCGGCAAACAGCTTACCGGAGCAGTACTTTCTGCCCGTGCTTTTAACGACTCGCTGCCAGGATTCGGTAAATTCGTAGTCAGCTTCGGTATTATCTTCTTTGCTTTCTCCACTATCATTTCCTGGAGTTACTACGGAGACCGTTCTACCGAGTATCTCTTCGGTCCCAGATCGGTTTTTATTTACCGCGTTATATATACTCTTGCGGTTCCGCTGGGCGCCAGTCTGGCGCTGCCGGTTGTCTGGACTTTTTCCGACATAATGAACGGCCTGATGGCTTTCCCTAACATAATCGGACTTATTCTTCTCTCTGGAGTAGTTGCGCGCGAATCGAAGGAATATTTCAACAGCGAATCGCATAGCTGCACTTTTAAAGCAAAAGAAGAGATAAAATGATTAACAACGGGCATTGCATGGTAATGGTTACAGTCCCGAACCGTGAGGAAGCCGAAAGAATCACAAAGCGGCTGCTATCGAAAAAACTGGTGGCCTGTGTCAATGAAATAAAAGGCTTGAATTCGACTTTCCTGTGGAAAGGTGCAGTTGATGAGGCCGAAGAACTTCTGCTGATTATGAAAACCCGCTCCGTCCTGCTCGAAAGGCTTGAGGTCGAAGTGCGCGCCGAACACAGTTACGAAGTGCCGGAGATAATCGCCCTGCCCTTCATATGGGCGCATCAGCCTTACGCAGACTGGATCGACAGTGAAACCTCCGACAGTTAAAGCATAAAAGCAATGCGGGCCCCTTCGGGGCCCGCATTGCTTTAAAAACAGACTCTCGCTATTTTCCAATAGCTTTCAATATTTCTTTCACAAAATTCATCTCCGGCATGGCACCGATAACACCAAAGCTTTCGTTGATAATAGTATTGGGCACACCTTTCACATTGTATTTTACAGCCAACTGCGGAAATTCGGAGATTTCAACCATGTCGCCGGTGATGAACTCGCAGGCCATCGCAAATTTATGCGCTGTACGCACTGCACCGGGACAGTATGGACAGGTAGGAGATACCATAGCCTGCATATGAACCGGCTTATCTACCTTGGATAGTTCAGCCAGCACTTTCGGGTCAAGGCCTGGATTACGACGGCTCACATCCAGAATGTCCTCAATCAGCGTTGTAAATTCATAACCTGCAGGAATGCCGTAGAAACGAATACCGTAATCGCGCTCACCTTCCAGAACTATAGCTGGAATCTTGTCGATGCCGTATTTCTTGACCTTATCTGCATCTCTGACAAAATCGTAAACTTCCAGATGCAGTTTATCGGACAATGGAGCCAGTTCATTCAACAGTTCATGAGTATGCGAGCAATACTGGCACTCATGTTCCTGTGTGAAGAAAATCATCTTCACATCGTTTTCAAGTGCACTGAATACCTTTTTTATCTCAAGCTTGTCCTCATCTTTAATCATGTTCATTTTCTTTGCCCTTTCGCTGATTGTCCTTATATCAAACCCTTTTTCGTCAGGTCTTCGTAAGCGGACAAGGCCGCCTTCGCCCCTTCACCTGCCGAAATGATTATCTGTTTATACGGCACAGTTGTCACATCGCCTGCTCCGTAAATAAATTCACGGCTGCTGCGCGCGCCGCAGTCAATAGAAACCTCTTTTAAAGGAGTATGCTTCACCAGACCGTCATCAATGAAATCTGAATTCGGAAGCAGTCCTATCTCAACAAATACGCCGTCCACGGCAATTTCTTTTTCGCTGTTGCTGCGTCTGTCCATTAACCGCATGGCCTCTACTTTTTCACTGCCCTTGATTTCAAGCACCTGATGCATATCAAGAAGTGTCAGTCGTTCTCCATGTTGCCTGGCGTGTGTAAGCATGATTTCGTCAGCTTGCCAGCCTTCAGCAAAATTAAGCAGCGTCACGTGGGCATTAACCTTAAGCAGATCCAGCGCGGCAGTAAAAGCGCTGTTACCGCCGCCGACTACAACAACTTTCTTATCTCTGAAAAACGGCGCATCGCAGGTGGCGCAATAAGCGACACCACGACCAGTCAACTCGTTTTCACCGGGAACATTCAGATGGCGATCTCGTTTGCCAGTAGCAATAATAATGGACTTTCCTCTGTATTCGGAGCCGTATTCCATGATCACTTTGTAATTTGCGCCTTCAGCAGAGAGCCTGATGACTTTTTCGCCTTCATGCACCGGTATTTCGAACTGCATTATATGGTCTTTGAACTTTGCAGTAAGCTCCCTGCCGCTGACGGACTGGAAACCCATGTAATTCTCGATCTCGGAGGTGTAGCCCATCTGTCCACCGAAGTCTTTTGTCAGCAGAGCAATCTTCATCATCTTGCGGGCGGCATATATTGTGGCCGACATGGCTGCAGGCCCGCCCCCTAAAATCAGCAGATCATAAAGAGTGCCCTCATCAGGTTTCTTTGCATTGCGTTTCAGCGCTCCAGAATCGAATGTGAAGGACGGAATATTCATACAGTTTCTCCGTAATGTTTAACTGGCGGCTTACCACTCTTCGTTTACGTAGCCATAGTAGACGCCCATCCAGTAAGGCAGCAGATAATCGCAGCCGGTGCGCTCCTCGCCGTTGTCCTGACCGCCGTCAAGTTTGTATGGGCTCTTGTGCCAGATGACCATATCTTCCAGACGTTTATTGGAAGGTAGAGGATAGAGCGACTCAGTCGGACGGTCGGGATTTATTTCTACTTCAGGGTCGATGCTGTTCTGGATGTATCGATTGCGCAGCGGAGGCGGTGAAAATACCGTAAGCTGCCACAGGGCATGATACAGCGCATCCGGGTCCTTTTCTCCGGTTGAATACAGATACCAGGGTGTCTTGACTGGGTTGTGCTCCTTTATTCCGCGCCGGTTGGGAGTCTCATCTTCCAGATTCAGCCACAGTGTGTCACGGAATATCTCCGAATACTCGCTGTGCAGCTCCGGGTCTTCTTCCAGACGCGTCAGAATAAAGAAATTCTCGAAAGCCATGTATGCGTTGTACCACTTGTTCTGATATGCACCCAGCATATTGTAGACCCACATGCGCTCGCGCATGATGCGGGCATATTCCTGGTTAACCAGCAAGTCGTTTATATAATCCTTGAAGCGCTGCTCGCCGCCGGAGGCGTGCTCAGCCGCTTTTATCCACGCCAATAAACAGACTGCATTGAGGCCGTTTTCTGCCGGCCAGCCTTCGAAATTGTTGCCGTCGATGTTTCCGTATTGCGTACATTCACCATCGGGATCGACCAGTTGCATGTCATGGTCGATGACATGATCGGCCAGATCAATAAGAAAATCGGCGGCCTTCTGCTTCAGTTCGGGATCGTCAATCATATCGTAGGCAGTCGATACACCCAGCACAGCGCCAGTCACCTGGTCGCGGCTGGTGTCGGCCTGCCAGCACCATCCGGCATATTCGCCCTCGGTGTAGCAATATTTATCGGCATCCGGGTACAGCGTGTCCCACTGGCCATCCTCAACCGGATCGTCAGCACGCAGATAGCTGCGGCCTATAAGACCTTTTACGCCGGTAAGCTCCTGGAAGAAGCGCCAGCCTTCGACATGCTGACGCAGAACATCAAGTGCTTCTTCGCTGTGGGTTGCACCATAGCGGAAAGCCATGGCGCTGGTGCACTGACCAGAGGTGAAAACGGCATCGCCCATGCACGACAACTGATAGTCGCCGTTGGGGTCATCCGGGGTGCGGGCGCTGTAACTCAAACCGTGCCACATATGGCGCGCTTCATAAACATCCTGATAACCCTTTGCCAGCGATTTGAGCGGACCGTCCGTGTCCGGGTCGCCAATACGGATGCCGAACATTTCGGAGGCTTCCGAACCTTCGGAGTCTTTAACCGTAACAACAAACCAGGCAATACCTTCCGTCGTCGGGCTGCCGCTCCATGCACCACTGTCGGAATTCAGCGTCGTCCCAGCAGGTAAATCTCCCAGCGTAACACGCCAGTCCGAGTAAGGCGGCGTTCCGCCTTCAGCGACAAACTGCTCGTTCAGCTCTCCATCTACAGGAGTGGTCGGAGGAAAGTAGTGCTTGATATGCAGAGCTGCGGGATATGCTTCTTCTTCGGCCTCAACTTCGTTTTCAATTTCTGCTGTGTCAGCGTCACCGTCTATCTCATTTTCGGCTGTTTCGACACTATCGGCATTTTCTGCGTTTTCAACTCCGTCAAACTCGACTTCCAAACCGTCGGCATCACCGTCGGCCAAATCGCCATCGCTTCCGCCGCCATCTTCGGAACAGGCCATTGCCAGCAGCATCAAAGCCAGCATTATGCAAATAATTCCACAGGTACCAAGCTTCATTTCAGTACATCCTTTGTTATTAGTACATCAAAAGACGGATATCCTGTTCCGACATCCGTAACATAAGCATTTATATTCGCTTTGCAAGATTATCATAATTGAAAGCAGGGAACTGAAATATTTTTCGACTGTATGAAATGAGTCCGATAAAGCCCGGAATCAAAGAGAAATTGACTATTCCAGCATGCGGTCGTAGTATGCGACTTGCTTTAGACCGGGTAGTCTTAAGCATCGTTTGAGCGCCATTTATGGAAGCATGATAAGTATATGAATCAGTCAAAAGCACAATATGATCTCTGCGTAATAGGCCATGTATTCTTTGAACTTTTCTGGCCGCGAGAAGAATGCAACCCGGAACCCGGAGTTGAGCTGTTCTTAGACGATATTCATGTCGGTCTGGGTGGTGCGCTCAATACCAGCTCGGTCGCCGACGCTTTGGGTTGCAAGGTGGTTCTGCTTCATCCCAAGGGCAACGGTTTGACCGATTTTGCCATCGAAGGCTTTATCCGGTCGCGCCACATTGACACTTTGACATGGCCTGCGGTCGATAACCCGGCTATTACTATAGTTCTGCATCGAGAGAACGACAGATCTTTCATAAGCAAAGAAGACCGCAAGGCTCTGGCGCACTGTCCGGAGTTGCCTTATGCGCGTTTTATACACGTCGCCGGAATAAATCTGGCGATAAACCTGGCCGACCGTCTGGCAGACGCCAGAGCCGCCGGTGCAAAAATCTGTGTCTCCGGCAGTTGGTGCCCCGAACATTTCGCTTATGCCACTGCACTGCGCAACATGCCCTGGGATATTTTCATACTCAACGACAAGGAAGCCGGAGAAATCAGCGGCAGCGTCGAAAAGGCACTGGACGAGCTCCCCGGACGCGCGGCTCGCGACGTGGTTGTCACCTGCGGAGCCGATGGAGCTCTGGCCGTTATCGATAATCAGCGTGTATCTGCTCCCGGCAAGAAAGTTATCCCGCTCGATTTCACAGGCACCGGTGATGCCTTCTGCGCCGGTTTTCTTGGCGGACGCCTGCGCGGTCTGACGCCGGAAAGATGTCTTGCTCTTGCAAACGAAGTCGCCTCGCGTATGCTTACAGTAAGAGGCGGAGTTGTTCCCAACGTAGAAATGCTTAAAGACCTGGAGGATTGGAAGTGAAAAAAATATTCACCATTATCGGCGGAGGCAGCGCCTATACTCCCGGCCTCATGCTGGCGCTCATACATCATCGCGACAAGCTCAACCTTTCGGAAGTCAGGTTGATGGACATCCATGAGGAACATCTGGAAATAACGCACAAACTCTGCAGCCGCATGGCGCAGACCTCATCAGCCGGGTTCGTCGTCAATGCCACCATGGATCTGAACGAAGCCATGCACGATGTGGACTTCGTGCTCAACACTTCGCGTCCAGGCGGGTTTGAATGCCGTATGAAGGACGAGACTCTGCCGCTTGAGTTTTATATTCCAGGTCAGGAAACAGTCGGTCCGGGTGGCTTTTTCTTTGCCATGCGTTCGGTTCCCGAAGCTCACAAGCTGGCCGACGCCATTGAAAAGTACGCACCCAAAGCAATTCTATTGAACTACACAAACCCGGCTAACATCGTAACGCAGGCATTGATAGATCGTGGTTTCAAGCGCGTACTGGGACTCTGCGATCAGTTCGACGGCGATCTGTCGGCACTTGGAACGGCTTTAGGATTCGATAATCCGCGCTGCTTCGATTTCGAAACCAGCGGACTGAACCATGCTACCTGGCACAGCAACATCACTTTTGGCGGCAGACCACTGCCTGAAACTCTGCCCGAAAATTTTCCTGAAGCGGCCAACAAACACGGCGAAGAATACAGCCTGCGCTATAACGAATCGTTGCGTCTGGCTCGTCTGCACAAGGGCTTCTACCCTAACTCTTACATTGCCTATTACACCAAGCCGGATGCCTTTGTGGATCACTATCGCAAGCACGGCACACGCACTGAAGAGATATTGAAGAAGCTTCCATTCTACTATGAACACTTTAAGGAAGAAGCCGCCAAAGAAGTCCCGAATGTCGTGCACCATCGCGGCGGCGAAGACTTTGGTGATTTCGCCATTTCGACACTGGCGGCATTGCAGGACGAGCATGAGCACAAAATGGTTTACAACGTGCTCAACGGCAAGTCCACATCCTATCTGGACGAAAATACAGTAGCCGAAATCCGTACACTGGTCAGCCGTAATGGAATAAAGAATATGACATCGCCGGATGTGCCGCAGGGTCGCCGCGACCTCATTCTGAAGCTTGAAGAATATCAGCGCCTGGCCGCCGAAGCCGCCACGACACAGGATGTCCGCAAGGTTATAAAGGCACTGGCCTCCAATCCTCTGGTGAACGACAACCATACCGCCGAGAGCATGCTGAGCCGCGCCAGAGACATTTACAAGGGCGACTTCCCCATGTTCTCCTGATCGCATATTCTGAAATAAAGCAAAAGGCGGATGCTGCAAAGCATCCGCCTTTTTCATTGGTGAAGTCCTGATCACTGCTCCATTACAAAGGATGTTATCGCACCTTCGTTGAGGAAAAGCAGCGGACCTGAAACCAGTATCTCGTTTACACTGCTGCTGCCAACCATATTATACAGTTCCGGACTGGCAGTATTGGCTACATTCCAGATGCTGCCATCCGACAGATAAACATAGCTGCCTGCCCACTGAACAGTGCTGAAACCGCCAGAACTTTCGTTGAAAGCCGCACCATAAGCCGTAAGTGTGTTGCCGTTCAGTATTTCCGCCGTCGGGCCTGATGAAGATGATGAATAAGTGACAAGCGCATCATCGGCATTAACTCTGATAAGCCCGCAGCCACTCATTCCGGTCGCATACCTTGCACTGGGAAGACTTATGCTTACCTGAGGATCATCGGTGTAGAGTTCATAGGTATAAGCGCGGCTGGCTGGAGCATACCATCTGCTTACAAAGAGGTGTTCCGAGTTCATATCAATGCCGCTGCACTCGAAAGAGCCATATTGAACAAGAGCAGTCGGATTTGAGAGAGCCAGAAGATTGCGCAGGTCATAAGTTTTTATACAAGTAGTAGTCGGATGCACCAGCAACAGCGTATCGCCGTATGTTATACCGGTTTTTATGCCTAAACCTGCCGTAACGCCTGTATAAGAGATCATGCGCTCTTTGTGGGCATCAATGAAATTGAACTTGCCATCGGTTCCGGTGGCGTACCTGAAACCGACAAAGACATAATCCGCTCCGAAAGTGAGCATGGTAGTGACATACTGAGCCTGGAAATTGCCGGATAATGTGGTCTCAAGAATCTTCTCCGGCGCATCGATGTCCCATACACGGAAAATTACAAATTTTTCGTAGCTCGCGGCATAAACCAGATCTTTATGCGGCTGGAAAGCCTTGACGCCATATTGCGAAGTAACGCTCAACTGAGATTTCCAGTTAAGGCGATTAGGATCACCGGTATTGTAAGCAACTATACCTCCGATTCCAGTGCCTTTGTATGATGCAAAGAGATAATTGCCGTCGATTTCCAGAGCCGTCAGTGCAGTGCCGGAGAAATAGTCGCTGCTGCTTATGCGATAACTGCCCTCTTCCTTGAATTGTCCTGAACTGTTGGAAATCCGCACAGCGCGAATGGTTTTTCTGTCAGTGTTTGCATCGTAACCGATAAAGGCATATCCCGGACTGATTTCAAGGTCGCGGGCTGCGTCCGTTCCTACCTGGAAAGACTTCTGAAGAGCACCGCTTTCATCGGTAATAAGTATACCATTCTGATTGGCTATGAATTCGTATCCATGAGATGAAGTGAGACTTCGAGTTACGCCCAGCAGATCGACATCAGGTTGCCCGACAGAAATAGACGGCAGAACCGACGGATGCTCGATATTGATCTTGTAGTATCGGTTCTTGTGAGAAGTGGAATTTGCACAGAAAAGCCCGACATGCGCACTTACAGTTGTAATGTCCATGTCACCGACTCTCGATTTGCCTTGTGCCCAATGGTCACTGCACTCGTCGTTTTCCAGAAGAATCGCATCGGTGTTCCAATCATTAACGACCGGGTTGGCCGGATCACTCATGTCGACCCGGATGAACAACCACTCGTCCACGGGCGTTTCAGGCGGGACGGGCAGTGATGAAGGCTGCACTTCATCAACTTTGGCTATAGCGTATGCATAATGCGAATTTTCGCCTGAAGCCGAATAAGAGAACTGACCGCTCTTGAAGGCCTGAAAATAGAGATCGTCACTTGTCGAGACGTTCTGTTTTAATCTGATTGGATTGGCGGCATCGGCAAATACCGGTGCTGCAGGATCGGAAACGTCAACTACTGTAACGCCCTTATTCGACGCTATGGCGTCGTCAATGAGCCCGTCGTATCTGACTTCACTATCGAAAAGATACAGATAATTGCCAAAAAGCTCCATACGTGTGCGGTGTGTCTCGGTCTGATCCAGTTCTCCAACCGGTTCGATGGTTTCTTCATCAGCGGCTATTACATCGCGAGCGCGATAGATCTGAATTCCGGTTTCCGCGCTGACAGTATACAGCCAGCCTTTGCGTTGGATCATATCGTCAATACTCATAACAGCACGGGAGCCGGAAATTGCCGATCCAGCCCTGATGATCGGCAGTTCCATCGGTACGCCCATAACTCTGGAACTGTCCCCGCTCGACTCGTTGGGAGCAGGAACTTCAGTCAGGTCATATGCTGTAATAGCGATGTATACCGGCACGTCGTTTGTCAATCCGGTCAATGTGAAGGAATTCACCATTCCTACATCAATCGGGCTGTCGCCCTGGTCGGCGAATGTACCGGTCATTTCGGCTAATGTGGCCACATCTTTGTAATGGTAGTAGATTTTATAGCCACCCAGATCACTCATTTCGCCAATATCGAAAACGCTGTCCTGCCAGGAAATTCTAAGTGACCGACTGCCCGGAATGGCCTTTACAGATCCCGGATCTTCAGGCGCAATACTATCCTGTCTGAATACGACAAACTCTTCCGAGGAGGTGTTTCCTGCATTATCGATATAGCGCATCGATATTATGTTGGTTCGGTTACTGTTCAGCGTTATCGGGTAACTGCCCGAAGCAACAGCCAGTGTCCAGTCGGAGTAAAGCGATCCGCCTTTCAACTGTATTCCGGCGCAACCGCTTGAAACGTCAGAACATGAACCTGAAGTCTGAACAGTAACACTGTCCTCGTTTACAACTCTTCCAACTGTAGCTATCACCGGCGGTCCCGGAGGAGTGCGATCCAGCATGATTGTATCGGTTATGGGTGTAGTGCCGTTTGTTGTGGATTTGACGTTTCCAGCCAGATCTTTGAACTGCACTACTATGGTTTTGGTTTCGTCAACATCAGACATAACGCAATTGTACGGCGTCTGGAAAGTCACCCAGGCCACGTCCGAATCCATAGTTCCGTCACAGGCTACGCGCATATAGGCAGCATCGCTGACAATGAATGCCACTTCCACCGTTGTATAACGCGTGTAGTTTGCACCCCCGTTAATCCGGATGGCCGGACTTCCAAGAGTTGGTGGCAGACTGTCCACCGTGAACACATAAACCGTGCTGAAATTCGACCAATTGCCAACAGAATCCGCAGCGCGCACATGCCAGCGGTATGTTTCACCTTCCGTTAACGGCAGTGTTTTTGTGTTGGTTGAGACATAATAAGAGCTTCCGCTGGAAAGATCCGCACCCGAATAAACGCGCAATTCGTATTCATCGACTTCGGTTTCATCGTCGTCGTAAACCGCAGTCCAGCCGAATACAGTATCAAGCGTTCTTGAATAACCGTTATTTGCCGGACTCTGCGGAGCGGGAATACTCGGCGGTGTTATATCTAGATAAACCTGATCTTTTATGGCAATGCTGTTGGTGTTGCCGGCATGATCCTTGAAGCATACCGAGACACTCTGCAGCCCCTCCTTAGCTTCCAGAGACCACGATACAGCAGATACGTACCCCTGATAAGTCACAGTCGAACAGTTGATGCTTAAACCGTTCTTTATCGCCACTTCGGTTACGTCAGTTGGAACATTACTGAAAGTAAGCTCGACGTAAGGATTATTTGTCGGATCATCACCGGAAATATTAACCAGACCTTCGTTCGGAGTGTTGGTATCAACACGACAGATGGAAGACATTGTCTTGCTGCTGTAATTACCTGCTTCATCCTTAAGACACAGGAAGATCCAGTTGTAGATGCCGTCTTCAATCAATGAATTACCAATGAAAGTTACCGAGGCGGTATCGTCTACATCGTCATAACTTGTATCTGCTATGGAATCGCAGTCCGGAGGAGCATTGGAATCTTCCACCAGCACATACATTTTTTCTGCGTCGTCAGCATAAGTTATATCAACTATGCCAGGTGAGACAATATTGTTCACGTATGCGCTGCCACGCAGACTGATTGTACCGCTCGGAGGCAGTGTATCGAGAAATACGCTGGTAGTATGGTTCGAAATATTGCCTGCTGCATCCTTGAAGCAGGCGCTCACGTACACAGTAGCCTCACCAAAATTACCGGTTGTCCCCGAAGGAGAATTAAGCACCCAGTTGTTAATGTAATCAACTCTATTCTGCCAGCCGGTATTATCTTTACAGTTTATGTTCGTGCCGTTTTCGACTTTCAATTGTTTAATATCGTTGTCACCTATAACACGATCACGCAGATCTGAAGCATAATTGAAATTCAATTTCACGGTCTGCGTGTTAATGGTAGATACTCCAGTACCGATCTGCACGGTTGCATCAGGTGCTATCAGATCAAGATAGACATTGTCTTTAATTTCTGTTTCGTTTACATTTTCAGCACTGTCTTTTACACAGACTGTCACGGTTCTGTTTCCGGTCTGGCTTTCTAGATTCCAGGTGCGGGTGGTCGAGAAGGCTTCGTACACCGCTGTACCACAGTTCAGACTAGTTCCGTTGACAATAGACATCTGTTCGACATCACTGGATGCAGTGATATTCAAGGTAACAGTCGCGTTGTTGGTGGGATCGTTGCCGGCTATGGTTACAGTACCTGTTGGGTGCACTTTATCGACATGCACCTCATCTTCCAGTAAAGTTGTGTTGGTGGCTCGGTCGGCTATACAGGCGTATACAGTTACCGTATTTTCAGTGCTTACTCCAAGATCCCAGTTGCTTATGATCGAATTTGTGGGGAATTCAAGATAACCTGTCGGAGAATCACAATCCGGCTCGACATTGTTGGCCAGCTTATAGTATTTAGTGTCCGCACTTGCGTTAAAACGCAAGTAGACAGTGCTATAAGATGTTGGATCATCGCCAAGTATTGTTAAGCTGCCGGCAGGAGCTTCCGTGTCAAGCACCAGCGAAGTGGAGACATCCTTTGCATTTCCGGCCAGATCCATCACTCGCAGGTAAATTACCTTCAAGCCGTCGCCATCATCCAGCAGCCAGTCGAACGAACCATCCTGCAGGTCGCGAGCTTCAAAATCGAGCAGCTCATCCTCATCGAAAGTGGAATCGTTCGATAAATAAAACAGCAGATCCTCTGCGGGTGTGGAGTCATCTTCACCCTGTACGCCGACTTCAATATCAAGACCCGAAGCCAGGATAATGTTTCCGTATTTGTGCAGATTAGGATGTACCCCCCACGGGAATGAAATCTGCACACTTGTGGGCGCACTGCGATCAAGCGTTATCGAGTCTTCAAAGGTATAGTCATTTCCTGCAATATCCTTAACCTGAACATAAACAGTATGCTCAGTATCCAGCGCGGGCAATACCCAGCCACGTGTTTCAACAAAAGGCTCCCACTCGCTGGTGAAGACTCCTGTGTTGGAAAGGCGCATTGAAGAAAGGATGCTGTTATCGCTGACGTTCAGGGTAATCGTTACAGCAGTTGAGTTTGTATAATCATTACCTGAGTTAATGGATATGGAGCCTTCAGGTACATCAGTATCCAGTAGAACAGACAGTGTCACCGGGCCATCACTCCAGTCGGCATTGTCTCGGAAAGTGACTTCAATGCTGCAGATGCCTTCTTCGCAAGTATCCGGATCGAGTTCTATTGGTGTCGAAGTCTGGAAGCTTACCCACTCTCCAGTATAAACAGTGTCCATAACGTTGCCGGTAATGAACATCTGTGTTGCACCGGAAGCCAGTGCGATAAGATGGACATTCGGGTCGTCGAGGTATTTACCCTCCTGAATATACGCGGTCGAACCGGATGGGCCTTCAGAATCCAGGATTACGCTGTCGTTGTTCTCGCTGATATTTCCAGCCAGATCGACAACACGCAAATACACCGTCTTCATGCCGTCGCTGTCAGAAAGATCCCAGGAGCGATAGAATGATCCGCGCCGACCTTCCGGCCAGTCCAGATATTCCGACAGCGCCGGGAAATTCGGAGTGTTCGATAAATAGTAGCGCAGATCTTCATCGTCCGTCAGGTTGTCAGTGGCGCTTATCTGAATCTGAACCGAGGCATTCTGCACATAACCATCAACATCGGTTATTGCTGCAGCAACACCTGTAGGAGCCTGACTATCCAGTGTTATGGATGCTGCACCGTAGATCAGGTTCACATTGTCTGCATTATCTTTGACCTGCAAGCGCACGGTCTTTGTATCCGAACCCGACGAAAGCGTCCAGCTTTTGCTTTCCTGATAAGGCTCCCAACCCTCCTCTTCGCCGCCGAACGCGGCCTCGTTGGTCAGGCGCATCGATGCAATACCGCCATCATCAGAAGCCGATATTGCCAGCGTGACCGAACGGTTATTCGTGAAACCATTTACAGCGGCCTCTTCGATGGTGAAAGAATCAACCTCTGGATCTGTTTCATCCAGATCGAAAGACGCCTTTTCACAAGTGCTTTCGTTGTGCGCTTCGTCTCTGAATTTTACGCTGAATGTCTTGGTATCATCACCTGAACTGCTTTGAACCTGTTTTAAAGAGGCGTATGCCACCCATGTCCCGCTTGAAGGACAGGTCAGACCCTCGGTAATAAGCATCTGGTTGGCACCTTCAACCGAAAGCATCAGGTTGACATTGCGCGTATTGGAAGGCGAGCCTTCCAATACTGAGACTTGTGGATCATAAGGATGCACGGTATCGAGAACGACAGCGCGTTGTGCAGGCAGAGAAGTGTTTCCGGCCATATCGATGTAACGTGCATAAACCACCTGTACGCCATCTTCTTCATCAAGATTGAAGCTCAGTAGACTGCCGCCAAGTTCGATGGCTTCATTGTTGAATGACACCGATGTGTCAACCTGTGCCATTACATCCGCAGGAATATTACTGAACTGCAGGCTTATGGCTGTATCGTTAGCGTAATCATTGGTGCTCTGATGAACGATGTGCGTTCCGGCAAGAGTGAACTGTGGAGCCTGCGGAGCGTTCATATCGAGAATGACTGTATCCGAATATTCCCCTTCGTCTCCAACAATATTTCCAGCCTCGTCAGAAAACTTGATGTAAACGCTATGCGAGCCGTTCAGCATGGGAATCGACCACACTTTACCGACACCATACTGCTCCCATACGGCGCCTTCAAAAGAATTCTCATTGCTCAGCATCATGCGACTGGCGCCAGTGGCTTCCATATTAAGCTGCACCGAAGGCGTATTGGTGTACTTGTCTCCATTCTGCGCCACATAATCACTGGCTATCTCGAAGTTTACGAATACTGGTTTCTCCGTATCTAGCGTTATATCATCGTTGACAACCTCAGTTTCGTTTCCTGCCGGGTCTACGAAATAGGCATAGACCGTCTTCAATCCATCCTCATCCGGCATGGCCAGAATATGACTGAGTGAAGGCAGATAAGTCGATGGCAACCAGTTTTCATTGTCATCAGAAACGTAAACCAGTTCGATTCCATTTTCGTCGTAGACGTTGAATTGCAGAGAAGCTAGGGGACTGTTGGTATAGTCATTGCCGCTGTTAATTACCAGCGGAGCCGGATCTTCGTACAGTTGAGGTTCAAGTGTGTCGAGAATTATTGAAGCCGAAAGTACGTCTGAAGGAGTCTCCACTCCCAGTTCTTCCTCCACCATAAACTGCACATTTATGATCTTGCGACCATCAATCACGGCGCGAAGTCCGTCATCCTCCATAAAGTTATACTGATAGTGCATGGTGATTTGATCGGCTTCGATGCTCATAACGCCAGAGGCAATCAGGTCGCTTATTAGCTCGAAAGGCGGTTCCTCCGCTTCCGGATCAAGATCATTTTCGGACACACGGATTCTCACGGCATCTGCATACTTAAGCTCAAGATCAACAAAGAGCTGATTGGTGTATGCCGCGCCGCCGTCAATGTCGAAATCTCCCACCTGTTCCGAAAGCCACAGCGGCAAATCCGAGCTCGAAATACTGCTCAATTCATCCGGGTTAACATCAACATCAACTGAGCGTGAGATGAAACCGTCTTTTGAAAAACTAAGCTCATAAGAAGCGGCGACAACGCCGTCTTTATAAAAATACCCGGAACTGTCTGTGACTGTCGTGTATGAACTGCCCTCAAAGCGCACCAGAATTCCGGCATGATCGCTTTCGGACATGAGCTTTGCGTAGCCTTCGACTGCACCACGTGAAAGCATCAGAGAGAGTGTACCGACATCGTATTCCTTGCCCGGTTGAACTTCGAAAAAGTCCGAACGGGCTTCATCAAAACCTTCTTTTGTTACTGCCAGATATGGATAAGATCCAACACCGACGTTTTCGATATTGAAGTTCCCTTCTCCATCAATCGAAACATCCGCCAGCAGATTGTTGCCCAGACGGAAGGCCATTCCGTCCGTCGTACCCTGCTCCAGTTCTACCTGGCCTGTAATACTGCCGACAGTGTTGCTTAACGTAAGTGTTCCAACATCACTGCTCTCGCCGGGGTTTATAATTACTACCGAACTGGTGGCGCTGGTGAAATCCGGTTTTACAATACGCAGGTAGGCATAAGTGCCGTATTTAATGTCGCTGATGGTAAAGCTGCCGTCAGCAGTATTCAGGTCTATCAGACCAACACCGGAACCAAGAAGCTGAGTATCGAGGTAGAAATTCAGATCGCCGTATGGTTCTGAAGTATCTGATGGAACTATACTGACAACTCCTGCTATGAACCCGCTGGTTTTAAGCGTTATGCTGTCGCTGACAATCGAAGTCGTATTTCCGGCTCTGTCGCGGAATACTGCATAGACATTCTTGTCTTCCTCAACGTCGGCGCTGGCAAGAGTCCAGCCCGAAAGCAACGGAGCGTATGGCTGCCATTCGCCGTCACCCAGACCGGAATCGTTGGAGATCTTCATTTCAGATGCACCGCTGACATCAAAATTCAGTGTGACGGCAGCTTCGGCTGTAAAGACCGCGCCGCCGTTTATCGAAAGCGCGGAGTCTCCCGTCTGAGGAGCAACATTATCGAAAAGAATGCTGTCGGACACAGCTTCAGATTCGTTGCCAGCACCGTCAATGAATGAAACCAGCGCGCTCAATTCCACTCCGTCGCCGGTCTCCGGGGCATTCAGTGTTACAGTCTGGTTTAATGCATAATCAACAGCTGTTTCATCATCCAGTGCACCGTCAAGACTGATACGCATTGAAACCACATCCGAATATTTGTCGGATGCCTGCAAGCTGAGCGCTGCCACCGGATCAATCAGATACTCTGCACCAGCATTAATACTGACCGCTGTGTTCTGTGGTGGTGTTGTGTCCAGCGTAATGCCGTCGGACGCCAGTTCAGAGGCTACACCTTCAAGCGTTTCATATTTGCCGAATACTATTTTAAGCCCGTCGCTGCCAGATAAAATGAAAGTTTCTTCAATGAAATCGGCTTCGGTACCTTCAGGCGTTTCGCCGCTGACTGTGCTTTCGTCCTCGAAGTTCGGATCTTCGGACAGCCACCATTTTTTTATCAGCCCCGAAGCGCGGAAGTTTACGCTGACTTCGCTTGCATTCACGTATTCCGCACCTTCTTCAATAGCCAGTGCGCCCAGGGAAGACACCAGAATAACTTCGGGCATGCTCAAAGTCTCAGACTCGACCACAGCTTCTCCGAAATATGTGGAGAATCCTTCCTTGCCAAGAATGACTTCATATTCGCCGTAAGGTATACCGTCCAGATAATAAGAACCATCGCTGTCACTGCCGGCAGTGTAGGTTTTGTTCAGGGTTTCTTCCTCGGCCTCGGATTCATCTTCTCCCTCTTCCTGTGAATCTTCATCGGAAATAAGGCGCATGGCTTTGGATTTTTTATCACTGCTGCGCAGAACTATTGTCGCACCTGAGAAATCGACTATTTTCTGGCCGTTCTCGTCCAGACCTTCAAGCTTTACGCTGCCTGCCACGCTGGAGCGGCGTAGAAGCATCTTGACCAGTACATCGTTAATGCTTTCACCTGGGTTTACATCTATCGGGCCGTATGTGCCCTCTTCGTAATTCATCAGCGAAAAGCTCAAACTGACGCGCCCCGGCATGATGGACTGCGTAAAGGCAAACAAGCCGTCCGAGTCAGAAGTAACGGTGATCTGGTCGCCGCCTGTATCACCTTCAGCCGCAGCGCTTGTAAGCGTTATTGTTACGGCATCCTGCCGGCCCGCGGCCTGTCCTTCGAGCTTTACACTGCCGCTGAGCGAAGCTTTTGCCTGCTTGGATGGCGGTGTATTTTCATCATATGGGTTCGTAGGGTCCATTGAGTTATCACAGGCCACCAGCATCAGCCCGAATAACAGCGAAATCACCAGAATTAAAATCTTTGAGACATTGGGCATGTTCAAAGTATTAGGCATGGCTCATATCCTCCGCGTTACGCAAACGCCTGTATTCGACTCAGAACTGGAAATTCAAATTCACTCCGGGAACCGGCTTTTCGCCAGGAGCGGCTAAAAGCGTCGGAGCGAAATCACCAGAGCCTTCCACAACCACGCCGGTTTCGGTGCGCGTGTAGGTCTTACCACTGACGGCGGCGTCTATGACGTTAATGGCCCATACAGTGCCGACTGCGATAATCATGTAGTTGCGCCAGTCGCGCAGATCTTTATACAGACCGCGTTTCCTGTCGAAATCCTGCTGTGTGGCCTCCGGTCCCAGATTATCGTAGTCGTCTTTTACTTTTTCTGAACCGAAATGCAGACCCAGCACCGCACCAATTGTCGCAAGCTGGAAGCCGATGAACACACCGGCCTTTACCGGCTGTTCGTTGTAAAACTGACCCCAGCCCGGCGCAATCATAGAGCGGTAGGTAGAATCCCAGCGCGTGCGCAGCACCACTGATTCGGAAGAAAGTGCAATGAGATATGCCGATGATACTTCGACCTGATGTGCTGAAACTGTGACACCCTTTTCGCGTGAAACGGCGCGGGCGTTCACCAGATAACGATCACCGACTTCGCTGACAGATCCCAGCACCAGCATATCAGTTCCAGCCATCTCACACATTTCAGCGGCCTTCGAATCTTCGATCAGACCACTTTGAGAAAGCTCCATCTCTTTAACGAGATCAGCTAACCGTTCACGTTCAACCATATCCCAGCCCATTTGCGCAAACCGGGTGTGCAATTCAGCCTGAACTGCCGAGCCGAGTTCCTTTTCCTTTGCGTTAACTCCATTCTCGGTAAAGCGCATAACGGCAAGTTTCTGTCCGCTTAAACCTGCGGCTTTAAGATCCGCATCGATGCCTTTTACAATTTCCTGCATCGATTCTGATACTTTTCCACGCTCTCTCTGTGTCTCTTCAGACGCAGCAGACGCAGAATTATCCTGTTTATCCGCAGCAGACGCCGCCGGTACAGCCGACAACATAAGCGCCGCGAATAGACACAGATACGTAATCTGTCTCATCAGGGCCCCTCTTTCGAATTGTTCTTTTCCGGGGCAATCACGCCCCGCCTGAATTTGTCCCTCTGACAATAAACCAGCTATAAAGCTGCAATCCTTACCGTGCCGTTTTACGGCTGCGTTTTATAAGTCCGAGCAGAGCAAGCATTGCAAATGCAATCAGGCTGCCAGTTTCTGCGCTCGAATTGCATCCGGCGGCGCTGCCGTTGTCTGCGCCTGCATCATCACTGCAGCCACTGTCGGCCACACATGTTTGTCCCAGAACGCTGCAATCGCTTTCCAGCCAGCCATTACCGCTGGCCGAGCATTCGTACCAGACATCGCCAATGCAACGGGCATCACCATATGTGCAGTCACCGCCAACTACAGGCGCTTCAGCATCTCCGTCTGCAGGCATATCGCCGTCCGGTTTATTATGATCGCCATCTTCAACTGCTTCATCGCCGTCTTCCACGGCTTCATCACCGTCAGCCGTTTCATCTCCATCGCCGTCTGTATCTGCATCGCCGTCAACCGGAGCCTCGGTGCAGGCGCCGCTTATACAAACGTCCGGGTATACACATTCTTCAGCAATGCTCCATTCCTCGGAGTTGCACTCTTCTACAAGATTCAATGTTTTACAGCGACGCTGGCCATCAGTACAGGCAACTGCACCGCAGAATTCAGAAACTTCGCCTGCACAGGTTTCAGTGCCGGTGCCACAACCATCAAGCGAAGAATCGAATGAGCCGCGGGTATCGGTCGCCCAGGAGTAATATTCATCCCAGCGCTGACGGTAAGTGTCTACCTTGGCGATCTGCTGGTCGGTAGGGGGCAGACCTAGAGGATGCACGATGATCCAGGCTGCTTTCCAATGGCAGTTTTCAAGCGCCGGCTCTCTAGGACCCATGGCGCGGATTACGTCTTCGATATCAACGTTTACTCTGGTTCCCTCTATGGTTCCAGAACTGCCGGGCATCATCGGGATAGACGCGGAACCGGACGGATCGCCTACATCCACAAAGAAATATTCGCTTACTTCTTCAGGCAGGCGCAGGCCCATAAGATACTGATCCAGTTGCGAGAATTTAGGATTTTCGTAGGTAGCGGTAAATGTTCCGTTGCCGTTATCTTCCAGCATGCTGCCGTACATCAGTGAACGCGAGTCGGAATAATAAGACCAGTGCTGATTGAAGTCGTTCTCGTTCAGACCGCTGCAATCGCCGGTAAGATCACCCTCGGGGTTGCCGGGCTCATAACCACGTAACAGACACTGCTGTCCTTTGTCGTCGCCTTTATCATACTTAATAGCTGCAAGCCATTGGTGCCCGAATTCATGACCGACGAGCTGAATACCGGTAAGAGGATAAAACGGAACGATGGGTGCATTGTCGTCGGGGTTGTTGGGCAGTATGTTTATTTCGCCCATTTTTACAGCCTGCCTGAGGCGTTGCGCATAGCTGCAGAAATAATCGCCCTGACTGGCGTAACCGCGCCCTATGCCCTTGGAAGGAGAGTAAACCGGCCAGCCCTGCTGGGTGTTGGTTATGCCGGAAAGCAGTCCGTTGGAAAAAACGAATACGGCATCATATTGATCAGGATGAGACAGGAAAAACTTGCACGTAACCAGATGAAGCCACACATTTGGCATACCCTGCGTCATCATGTCGGCCAGTTCACCGTTTGTGTCCTCTATCACTGCTATGTCGCCCGAGTCGAAATCGGCCATAGCTTCAGGCGCAGTCATCGTGAGCAAAAACACAGCAAGAAAAAGAACTGAAAACAAACCGGACGAATAATTACGAATATTGAGCTGAAACATTTTTACCCCTCGTATATTTCCAATTTTAGCTGCATGAATTTCAGTTTTTGAGTCTAACGCCAAATTGAATCGGCGGCAAGCGTTTTCAAGCCGTGTATAAGGTTGGAATTTACAATAAAAAAGCCCCGCAGAAGCGGAGCTTTTTTGGTTTTCATATAAACTGTCATTCTACGCAGGACAAAGCCGCTTCGGCAAAGCTGTCCCATTGCTCTGCAGCCTCGGAGTAAGCGTCCTCTTTAGTGCCGTTTGCGCCTGATTCCATATCGTAAACATAGTAGAAACAAGCCCAGCATTCCTTGTACTGGTTCTCATCAGCGACATCTATCATTTCATTTTTAAAACAGCAGCTTATGCAGTTTACATATTCCTGCGCTTCCTCCTGTGTATCGAAATCTCTGGAGCAGTTGGTGGTGCAGGTAGAAGCACTGTTCTGTGCATTCCAGACTTCCTGCGCCTGATCGTCGCTGCATTGGAACTCATCGGAATTGCAGTTCAGGAATGGAATGCTGACATAGTCGCCATCGCTTTCGCCTTCGCCTTCACCCTCCCCCTCGCCTTCACCCTCGGATTCGCCTTCACCCTCGGATTCGCCTTCCGAGCCTTCTTTGTCGAGACGCGGCAACTCAAGACCCCAGGTTACATAGTTACCGACTTCGTCATCCGTATTCAGCATGGCAAGGAAAATGTCATATTCATGCCCCCACAGATCCTCCATCTCTTCGGTAACGGTACCCGTCAGAATCATATGTGATTCCGAAACATCACCAGTATCACCATCCGGCAGATTACCGGTGGCCATAATCTTGAAATCAACTCCTGCAATAAGTTCCTTTTTAATGCGGATATGATTCTGTGCGTCTTCAACATAAACGACAGCACCCTTGACTTTATCGATTTCGGCAAAGTCTGTGATGAGAGTGATCTCAAATTCCTCCCCCTGTTCGAGAGAATCGGGAGCATCGAAATCGGTGATCTGCGGGTAGGCGGAATCATCGGCATGTTCGACCGGCGGAGGGCCGTCGAAATATTCTCCGCCGTCGAAGCCCAGGGCATCACCCAGGCGGTCGCGCATATCCTGCGTGATTTTGCCGATATCGTCACCTTCTCCGCACTTGATGCAGAAAAGCGTGCATAAAGCAATCAGCAACAGGGGCAGAACAATGCGCGTTCCGGCTGGCATGATCATACAATCCTTCCTCGCTTACGCGACGGTGACATCCTTGGACAGATATACATCCTGAACAGCGTTGATGATTTCAACACCCTCATTCATCGGTTTCTGGAAAGCCTTGCGACCCAGAATCAGACCACTGCCGCCGGCACGTTTGTTGATTACAGCGGTGGATACGGCATCGAGCAGATAGTTCTTGCCTGAAGCGCCGCCCGAATTGATGAGTCCGGCCTTGCCCATGTAACAGTTGACAACCTGCCAACGGGTCAGATCGATGGGATGATCGGTAGTCAGTTTGCTGTATACAAGTTTATGCGTCTTGCCGAAATTGATGGCTGTGTAGCCGCCGTTGTTTTCGGGCAGCTTCTGCTTGATTATGTCGGCTTCGATTGTGACGCCCAGGTGGTTGGCCTGGCCGGTAAGATCGGCGGAAGTATGATAATCGACGCCGTCCTTTTTGAAAGCATCATTGCGCAAGTAGCACCAGAGAATAGTGAAGAGGCCAAGCTCATGAGCGCGGGCAAAGGCCTGGCTGATCTCTTCAATCTGGCGGCGCGATTCTTCGGAACCGAAATAAATGGTAGCGCCTACACCGGCGGCACCCATATCAAAAGACTGCTCGACGGAAGCGAAGAGGCGCTGATCATAAGTATTAGGATAGCTGAGAATTTCGTTGTGGTTGATTTTTACAATGAAGGGGATCTTGTGAGCCCAGCGGCGCGAGCACATGCCCAGCACTCCCAGAGTCGAAGCCACACCGTTACAACCGGCTTCAACAGCCAGTTTCACGATATTTTCAGGATCGAAATACATGGGGTTGGGAGCAAAGGAAGCTGCGCCTGAATGCTCAATGCCCTGGTCAACCGGCAGAATCGAAACATATCCTGTTCCGGACAGACGACCGTGATGATACAACCGGCTCAGGTTATTCAGCACGTTGTTGTTGCGGTCGGTGTCCATGAAAACGCGGTCAATGAAATCCGGACCGGGAAGTGTGAGCATGTCTTTGGAAACGGTCTCACATTTGTGGTTGAGCAGAAAATCAGCCTGATCTCCAAGAATCTGAACGATATTATGCATTTAATATTCCTTTCCACAAAAAAATAACCGGGTTGCTGCTCAGCCATTGAACGGCCAACCCAAAGTGATTATACTTCCCCCTGGAACTACTACTCCACGCTAGTTAACTTATCGATTTGGTGAAAAAAATCAAGCAAATAAGCTCCTTACAACTCCGAGGTTCCGGATGTGCCGTAATGCTTGCACTTTCGAGTAATGAATGAATAAGCATTCATTTTGTTGCCTTGTGTTCCAATACCTGTTAGACGTGATGCACTGGCAAATCGTTTACATCAGATAATTTGAAGTAAACACCCTGAACAAGTCAAAGACGGAACAGCAGGATGACAGAGAGATTTGTCGATCTTTTTCTGGCATGAGCTCAAATTAAAACCCGAATTCAGAATAAGCTGAATCTGAAATGTTAAATTAAGAGAGGTTCAATCAGATGACGAATCAAGGAACTAAAAATTACGGCAAGGTCGTTGCCCTGGCCGGAACCGGCATCAACCTTGCGCTGGGAATTCTCTATACATGGAGCGTTCTCAAGGCTGCCATAATGAGAGACTGGGGTTGGAATGCAGCCGATACTGCACTGCCTTATTCTGTGGCATGTCTGGTGTT